>Ga0180009_10001274_pt1 | contig 31259 bp, 40 predicted proteins | sample OS_PC_MetaG_FD_123537 | JGI IMG/M metagenome (GOLD analysis project Ga0180009, IMG submission 123537) | Groundwater microbial communities from the Aspo Hard Rock Laboratory (HRL) deep subsurface site, Sweden - OS_PC_MetaG | ecosystem: Environmental > Aquatic > Deep subsurface > Groundwater...
CAAATCCCCTGAGAAAAACGAACGGGTATTCCTTTTTCCATAAGAAGCACGCCGCTGTTTTTCAAAACTTTTAAAACCCCCTCCCCTCATCCCTCCTGTCGTCCTTATGGCGGAATTTCAGATCTTTTTGTTCCTCTTGCCTTAATCCATGAATCATGATAGATAGGGAAAATATTTTATTTTTTTGTTATAAATATCCTAAGGAGAGACCATTTTGGAAATCAATGAATTCCAAAATTTGATCCGAGAACTTTACCAATCCCGGGATGAAAAAAGGGGAGCAGATAAAACTTTTCTTTGGTTTTTAGAGGAGGTCGGAGAACTCACCCGGGCTTACCGGCGGGGAGAAAAGGAGAACGTTGGGCAAGAGATGGCCGACGTTTTGGCCTGGCTGGCATCGATTGCCAACCTGCTCAAGGTGGACTTGGAGTCCGAGATCCAAAAAAAATACCCCCCCATATGCCCTCTTTGTTCCGCCTCCCCCTGCTGCTGCCTTGGGGATTGATCATCCGTCTATAAATTTTCCTCTTCCAGTCGCTGGAGTTCCTCCTCGTCAAACCCGAAATAATGGCCAATCTCGTGAGCTACCGTCTGACGAACATTTTCCCTAAGATCATGCAAGCTCGAGCTAATGCGCTCCAGAGGTTTACGGTAGATGACGATCCGATCAGGAAGGACGTTCCCATACCAAAATCCTCGATCTTTTCTCATAATTCCATGATAGAGGCCCAATAACTCTTGCTCCTGATCTCCCTTTTCGGTTGGATACGCCGGCGGATCTTCCTCAATAATAATAGCTACATTCTTCAATTGACTCTTCAGTTCTCCGGGCAGGGATTCCACAGCTTCCCGAACCAATCGTTCAAAAAATATTCTTCCCCGGGAAAATCCTCTGGGGGCAGAAATATTACGAACCATCTTACCCCTTTTTGCTTACGAAATCCTCAGGTTGAAGGAAAATAAAAAATTCATTGAAATAATTTTTTCCTTGTTGTATCCTAACATAAGTTATTAAAAAAAGATTTTTTTGTCCATCTATTTTTTAAAGAAAGGAGGTGAAGGGGAATCATGAAGAAACTGGCCATCGTTTTGATTGGGATCATCTTCGCTCTTTCTCTAACAGGCATTGGCTTAGCTCAGCAGAAGGCTGAGCCGGGGAAACCAGCGGAGGCAGCCAAGCCTTCTGAACCCGCCAAACCGGCCGAACCTGCCAAACCGGAAGAGGCGAAGCCAGAAGCGGCAAAACCGGAGGCGGTAAAAAAAGAAGCTCCTCCCAAGCCCGTCGTGTACCGGATGGGCGGGAGTGTTGTCTCCATCGATGCTGCAGCCAAAAAAGTTACCATCAAACAGGACTCGGTGAAGAAACAAAAAAAGGTTACGCTCACCGTAGGGAAGAAGGCAGCCAAAGACCTCGCTGGGATCAATGTTGGTGACGTGGTTAACATCTGGGTTACGGGTAAAACGATCACCAGCATCACCAAGATTTTTTAAGAAGGGGAAAATAGCCGGGAAGTATTTCATCCTTCCTTACTCCGCCCCCAGAGCTACAATTATACTTAGAAGGTTAACTTGTTTAGGAGAGAAGGCATCTGTAAAGGATGCCTTCTCTTATCTTCTTTCTTCTTTACCCACCTTTTCCCCGGATTTCGGCAAGCGAAAATCATGAATCGGCCAGCCGCGTTTTTTGGCCAAAGCCCGGAGTTTGGAATCTGGATTGACAATTCTTGGATGTTTCACCCGTTCTAAAAGGGGGAGGTCGGTAATGCTGTCCGTATAAAAAGTGCTGGCATTGAACTCCCCACCTAATTCGCAGATGAGCTTCTCAGCCCAGAATATCTTCCCAGAACGGAAACAAAGGGGTTCAATATAGTTTCCGGTGAAGCGCCCTTTACAAACCTCCAGCCGGGTGCCCAAAATGTGGCCAACTTCCAAGTGATGAGCAAGTGGCTGTACGGCATAGGTCGTGGCGTTGGATATAATCACCACCGTCTCCCCCCTGGCCTTATGTTGGCGTACGAAATCAAAAGCTTGAGGATAAATAAAATTCCTGACCACTTCCTCAAACCATTCCTGGCAGAATTGGATTAATTCCTCCTCCCGGACCCCCACTAAAAGTTTTAGAGAATCCCGGTAAGCCTTATCCATATCCAGGAGGTCAAAACGGTAACACATATAATCCAGCATGGACCTGAAAACTTTCCAACGGCTGGTTTTCCCCCGGCGGAGCGAATAGCGCATGAACGAAACACCGGAATTCGTTGCAATCAGCGTGCGATCCATGTCAAAAAAACAAAGAGGATGAATCTTCAAAGTTTTCTTATCCTTTGACCACGAACTCATTTCTTCTATTTTAATCTTGCTTTTTCATCATTAAAATAATAATATAAATTTTAAATGAATTATTAAATTTTTTTCAAGAGTTATTTCTTAAAAACTTTAAAAAAAATTGATATCTATTACTTAAAAAAGGCGATTCAGTACAGATGGCCCAGAGAAAAGATTGAGCTTATTTTGATTTTTAATTATGAAATTATTCTCGGTGCTCTCTGTGGTTTAAAAAAAATTGCTTGATTTTAGTTAGTAATAAGAAAAATCACCCCCAGCAGGAGTATATTGGTGAAGAGGACTTATCAGCCAAGCAACATTCGCAGGAAAAGAACTCACGGTTTCTTACAGCGCATGTCCACAAAAGGTGGGCGTTTGGTTTTGCAGCGCAGGAGGGCCAAAGGCCGGAAGAGATTGGTGGTTGAGGCGGAAGGATATTGAGATTCTCCCCACCGCTAAAGATCGGAGCCCCGGGCAGATGTGCCCTAACACCTTGGGAAAAGAAGAGAAGATCCGCCGTCGGGCCGATTTTCTGAGAATCTCTAAGGAGGGGGTTAAATTCCAGACAGAACATTTCGGGGTTTTTATATGTTCCAACCGCCAATCCCGCCGGAGATTGGGGATCACCGTGGGAAAGCGGGTTGGTTCAGCGGTCGAACGCAATCGTTTAAAGCGACTCATTCGGGAGTTTTTTCGCCTGAATAAAGAAGCACTCTTCAACTCTTCTGACTTCGTGATCACAGCGAAAGAGGGTGCAGCTAAACTAAATTTTTGGCAAGTGTCGAAAGAATTGAAAGAAATCTTAAAAGAGCAATAGCTCCCTCAGCTTTTGGATGGTGACCCGGATCGTTCTTGGCCTCATTCGATTTTATCGCCGCTTCCTCTCCCCGCTAACCTTTTCTTCTTGCCGCTTTGCGCCCTCGTGCTCTGCCTACGCTATGGAAGCGGTCGAGCGATTTGGTCCGGCTAAAGGTTTACTGTTGGCCATGTGGAGGCTTTTGAAATGTCACCCTTTCCATCCCGGAGGTTATGACCCGGTAATCAAACCCCCATCCAGTCACCCGGCGGGCCGATCTCTTCAGTGACCGAACGGAGGGAGCAAACGGAGGTTATTCATGGAAAAGCGCGCGTTGTTAGCTGTAATCATTTCTTTGATCATCCTGGTTTTTTACCAGCAGTTTTTTGCTCCTTCCGCCCCAGAGACCGTTAAAGAAAAACCAACTCCAGAAAAAGCTCAAGGAAAAACTCAGCCAGTGGAAAAAGTAACTCCTTCATCCACTGCGGTCCCGCCTGGGGAAACGATCACAACCCAGGCTGGTAAGGACATTATTGTGGATACCCCACTCTACACCGCGATCTTCGATACTCGAGGAGCCCGGCTGAAAAACTGGGAAGTTAAAAAATATGCCGACAAAATCGGCCAAGGAGCCAAAACCATCGACCTGGCCACAGAGACTCTGAGCAAGGGGTACCCTTTTGGCCTGGAGATCACGGAAGCCAATTTCCCATTCTCCCCCGATTCCGTTTTCCAGGTGAACGTGGATACTTTGAAGTTGGGACCCCGGCAATCCAAAGGAGAACTGCTTTTTACCTGGAATTCACCCGAAGGCCTGCAAGTTAGCCAGCAGATCATTTTTTATGCCGACAGTTACCGGATGGACCTCAACCTGCAAATGGCTAACCTCTCCTCCCGTCCCTTAGAAGGCCGGCCAGTCTTCGTCTGGTCAGGAAAGATCGACACGGCCTCCGGATCTGGAGGGGTCATGGGATGCATTCCGGGCTCGGGGGGAAGCTCGGGTCCTGCCGTCCCTCCCTTCACAGCCCTGGTGAAGAAAGAGCTTCACGAAGTGGAGCTAAACGATCTTAAGGATGAAAAACGCTTTTCTCAAGATGTCCAATGGGGAGGTTTCCAGAATATATATTTCCTCGCCGCTCTTATCCCCCAGAAGTCCGAGGGCACTGAGCTTATCATGAAAAAAGTCTCGGAAACCGCCGCTGACCTGCGTATGGGGGGCCCCAAAGCCTCGCTCCCGCCGCAAACCCAATTCACCCAGTCCTACGCCATGTACCTCGGACCCAAAGACCTGGATATCCTCAAATCTTTCGGTTCTGATTTGGACCGGGCTCTGGACTTCGGCTGGTTCGATGTGGTGGCCAAGCCCATGCGCTATGTCATGAAATTTTTCTACAAGTACACCGGGAATTACGGCCTGGCTATCATCTTGCTTACGATCATCATCAAAATTCTTTTTTGGTATCCAACCCATATCAGTTACAAATCGATGAAGGAGATGAAAAAACTCCAACCCGAGATGGCCAAGTTAAAAGAAAAATTTAGGGATGACAAGGAAAAGCTGAACAAAGAGATGATGGACCTCTACCGCCGGTACAAAGTCAATCCCATGAGCGGCTGCTTACCCATCGCCATCCAGATGCCCATTTTCTTCGCCCTGTATAAAGTTCTGCTTTATTCCATTGAGATCCGCCATGCTCCCTTCTACTGGTGGATTCAGGACCTCTCGGCCCATGACCCCTACTATATTTCTCCCATTCTCATGGGGGTCTCCATGTTTATCCAGCAGTGGATGACGCCCACCACGGGTGACCCTACCCAGGCCAAGATGATGCTGATCATGCCCGTGGTATTTACATTCATGTTCCTTAGTTTTCCCACCGGCCTGGTTATTTACTGGCTGTTCAACAACCTGCTTTCTATCGGGCAGCAAATATATATCAATAAACATTCCAAGTAGCTCTGGGGGATAAAATGAACTCTGTTGAAACCGAAGGCAAAACCATTGAAGAGGCCATCAACAAAGCCTGCGAAGAATTGAAGGCCGCCAAGGAAGATTTAGAGATTGAAATCCTGGCCAATGGGTCCAGCGGCTTCTTGGGGCTGGTGGGAGTCAAGAAGGCTCAAATTCGAGCCACCCGCAAAACAACCGTAACCCCCATAGAAAAAGAGGCAAGTCTTCCCCCCACCTCTTCCAGTTACCATGTAGGGGAAATGGCCAAGAAAACCCTGCAGGACCTTCTACACTTATTGGGGGTCGAGGCGGAGGTTGAACTTCGCGATGAGATCGAACGTGTCTTATTATCCATTAAGAGTGATGGCAGTGGCTTATTGATCGGCCGTAAGGGCGAGACTCTCGATGCCCTTGAGTACCTAATTAACAAGATTGTTCATAAGGGCGCCGAAGATAAAAAAAGGATTGTGCTTGATACGGAAAACTACCGCTCCCGGAGGGAAGAATCTTTAGTCAACCTGGCCCACCGCCTGGCCGATAAAGCCAAAAAGCTGGGCCGGCCTGTAACCATCAGTCCGATGAATGCCCATGACCGGCGCATCATCCACCTGGCCCTCCAGGACGACAAAACCCTGCGCACACGATCGACCGGAACCGGACTTTACCGGAAGGTCGTGATCGGTCCCGAAAAAAAACCTTCATGAGCAAAGGAGCCTTGGGGGATACGATTGCGGCGATCTCCACCCCCTTGGGGACGGGAGGTATCGGCGTCATCCGCATCAGTGGTCCCCAGGCCCTGGCCATCGCGGGCCAAGTCTTTCGCCCGAAGGGGGGCGCGGATCCTCTCCTTTCCCACCGATTTTACCTGGGTGAAATTATCCGTCCCGAAGATCAAACGGTCATTGACGAAGTCCTTCTCGTATACATGCGCCAGCCCAAAACTTATACTCGGGAGGATGTGGTTGAAATCCAATGCCACAGCGGGTCTTTGGTTCTCCAGGAGATTTTGCAGGCCGTCCTGCGAAACGGAGCCCGCTTGGCCGAGCCAGGAGAATTTACCAAGCGTGCCTTCTTGAACGGCCGAATCGACCTGACCCAGGCGGAAGCGGTTATCGACTTGATCAGTTCCAAGACCCAGCAATCTCTGGAACTGGCCAATCGACAGCGGTCAGGGAAATTGGCCGCGGAAGTGCGGCAAATGAAAGAAGGGCTGCTCAACCTTCTAACTCTGCTTGAGGCCAGCGTCGATTTTCCCGAAGAAGAAATTCCTCAAATCTCTCCGCAGGAAATCCTCCAGCGTCTTCAGAACACCCGAGACCGTTTGAATGTGCTTGGCAATACTTACCAGGAGGGCAAAGTCTACCGAGAAGGAATTGCGGCGGTAATCGTCGGCAAACCCAACGTAGGAAAATCCAGTCTGCTGAATTCCCTCCTCAGAGAAGAGCGCGCCATTGTCACCGCCGTCCCCGGAACAACCCGGGATGTTATCGAAGAAATCGTCAATATCGCCGGAATTCCCTTACGGCTGATGGATACAGCCGGCCTTCGTCCGGTTCAGGATGCTATCGAAGAAGAAGGTGTAAAGCGGACGCACGACCGGCTGGCCCAGGCCGATCTGGTTATCTGGGTCCTGGACGGGTCCGAGCCCATATCATCCGAAGACTCGGCCATCCTTCCTCAGGTTCGCTCGAAAAAGGTCATCATTGCAGTCAACAAGAACGACCTTCCGCAGCGCATTGCCCTGGAAGGTTTGCGCCAGCAGTTACCTGAAGCGCCTTTCATCCCCATCTCCGCCCTCTACAGCTTAGGGATCGATCGCCTCCAAGAGGCCATCCGCCATCTCGTTCTTAACGGCAAGGTGGATTCTTCGGCAGAAGTGATCCTTTCCAATCTTCGCCACAAACTGGCTATCGAGGCAGCCCGGGACGCTTTATCCCAAGCCATACAAGCCCTGGGCCAAGACCTCTCCTGGGAATTTATCACCCTCGATCTGCGGCAGGCCTTGGAAGCCCTGGGAAGCATTTTAGGTGAGACGGCTCCCGAGGATGTTTTGGACCGAATTTTTGAACAGTTCTGTATCGGGAAATGAACGAATTTTCCATCTGGATCGATAAAGAGGGACGCTGGTTTTTTCAGGGGGAAGAAATCACTCACCGCAAGACCTACCTCCTGTACAATCGCAACCTGACCCGCGACCAATTCGGCCGGATCATTGTGCGGATTGGCCGGGAAATATGCCCGGTAGAGGTGGAAGATGCTCCTTTCGTGGTCAAAACCCTTGAATTCGTCACTTCCAAACAAGGTAGGTTGGAGTCGGTTTGGTTAATATTGAACGATGAAAGTCGAGAACAACTCATTCCTGAAACCCTGCGCATCGGAGCAGATCATATCCCCTATTGCCTGGTTCGGAACGGAATGTTTGAAGCCCGCTTTTCCCGCGGCGCCTATCAACTTCTGGTACCCTTCATCCAGCATGATGAAAAAAGAAGCCGCTTTTCCCTCATTATTGACGGGAAAGAATATAATCTAACAATGCTCCCCTCATCCTAAGGCGAAGAGGCTGGAGTGGGCAGGGATCGAAATAACGGAACCATCGGAACTATGTCCTCGACCCTTTTGTAAGTTTCTATGGTTTGGTTACGGCTCTGCCGCGCTGGGAAGGATAAGGTATAAGCGCACCCAGAATGAATGCTGCCCAGGGGATGAGAGCGATGACCCACAGGGTCAGGGGTACACCCCAACGGTCGGCAAAGAGCCCCAATACAGCCGCTCCAATCCCCCCGGTGCCGATGGCCAAGCCGACTATCAAGCCTGAAACCATCCCCAGGCTTTTGGGCATGAAGAATTGGCCCATGACCATGGACACCGTGAAAGAAAAGATTAAGATGAAACCGGCCACGATAAAAAAGATAAACGACCAGAAGCCGGAGCTTAAGAGGAAAAGGACTAAAAAGGGAGTGGTAAGGCCCAGGCTGAAAAGGACAATTTTTTTATGACCAAAACGATCCGCCAGCGGCCCTCCGGCGAGCGTACCGAACGTTCCGGCCATTAGAAAAGCAAAGAGGAGATTCCCGGCCTGCATCGGGTCTCCCTTCATATAGTTGATGTAATAAAAAGGGATGAAGGTCATCAACCCGATGCGCGCCCAGGAACACAGCATGACCATCCCCAGCAGCAGAGACATCGGGTAGAGGGCCGACCTCGTAGCGACATCCGTCGGGGTCAAGGCAGGCGAAGGACGAACGGAGGGTCTGCTCACGCGCCAGAAACGACTGAAGAGAAACACCCCGGCCATGGCCATGCCTGGAATTAAAAAAAAGGCACTTCCCTTAAGCCCCAGAGCTTTCACAAAGACAATGGCCATCAGCGGACCGAAGGCAAAACCCAAGTTCCCTCCCACCCCGAAGATGGACATGCCGGTGGCTTTCTTCTCCCCGGCAAAAAAATTGGCAATGCGCCAGCCTTCGGGATGGTAGATGGCCACTCCCACCCCACTAAGAATTACCAAGAATACAATTCGTTCGTAACTGGAAGCCCAGCCCAAGAGGGCGATCCCCAGAGCTGCCAAAAAAACACCCAGCGGCAGGAACCAGAGGAAGAATTTTCGGTCGGTGATATAGCCGAAAAGCGGCTGGATAACCGAAGAGGTCAGGTTGGAAAACAAAATGATCGTTCCAGCCATGGCATAAGAAAGTCCTAAAGCGTCTTTTAGGAAAGGGAGTAACGCAAGCAGGGCGCTGGTATTCAAATCCGTCATCATGTGGCCCATACCCAGAAGGATCAGACCCCGGTAATCAATCTTCTTTATTATCCCGGTTTTTTCGTCCAAGGTATACTCCTTCGAAATTTTAACAACTTGTAGCCCCTTAGGTTATTCTATACATTTCCAAGCGAAGCATTTTACCACGGGGAGCCTTATTGCTAGCCCCCAGGTCCTTGATTGCCCTTTCGGCCTCAGCCAGAAGTCCTTCCGGATCATTCATGGGTAGGGAGGCAATGAAGCCGGGAAAACGATCCGGATATTTCTTGACTAATTCGGTTGAGGTCCATGGAAGCTAAGCCACCGCTGTCCGCCAGAAGCACCCCGCTGGAAATGGGTTCGAAGGCGGCCCGGAAATGGTGCCAGGATTTGACCGCAAGAACGGAGCACTCCCGGGGCTCGATGTTCTGGGTACGGAAGACCTGCAAATCGTACACCTGGTGGTTATGAGTAGCCACCACCACCCGCACTCCACCCTGCCGCAAAACAGCCGTCGGCCCCAGGGAGAAACGGACGCCCTTGTTCATAGGCCCTTCGCAGGTGTAAGCTCCGTCGCTGATATTCTCAACCACTCCATCAAAAATGAGGGAAGGCCCGTAGGTTCTGGGATCGATCTTCGCTTCCGCCCCTACTTTCAATTTTAGTTTGCTGTGGCCGAGGAAGAGCTGCTGACTCCACGGGATCGTCTGAACGGCAGGCCTGGCAGCCTTAGAAAGGAAAAGCTCCGGAGTCAAGATGGACTGGGAAGGACTAAAATGCCATTAGGGTTCTCTGGCTTTCGAATCACCGGTCTGGACGACTTCACCCCGCTCAATGGTGTAGATTTCTTCCACGAAGCTGATCCGCTTATCGTCAGATTCGGCGATCAACACCGATAGCCCTCCGCGCTGGATATCCTGAATCGTCTTCCCGAGCTTCCCGCCGATGAGCGGAGCCAACCCCTCGAAGGGCTCGTCCAGGAGCAGAAGCTTGGTGCCGCTCATGAGCGCCCGGGCCAGAGCGACCATCTTCTGCTGCCCGCCGCTCAGCTGGGTGGCTTTGCGGTTCGCCAATGTCTGGGTGCCGGGCATCAGCTGGTAAATGTAGTCCAGTCGCTCATTGGCACCTTCCAGGTTGCTGGCCCAGGCTGGCGTCAGGATATTGTCCTGTACCGTCAGCGCACCGATCAGGCGGCGGTCCTCGGGCATGTACCCGAAGCCCAGATGGGCCCGCCGGTACCCCGGGACTTTGGCCAGGTCCCGGCCATCGAAGGAAATGGCACCGGCTGAGACGGGTACGAGCCCCATGATACTCTTGAGCGTGGTGGTTTTACCCGCCCCGTTTCGGCCCACGAGGCCGATGAGGCCGCCGGAGGGGATGTTTAAGCTGACCCCCCTCAGGATGATGAACCCTTTGATGGTGACTCGAACATCGTTAACCCGCAGCATATTACACCCTACCTAGTACGGTCTTTCTGACCTCGGGATCGGCCAGGACGTTATCGGGCTTGCCGTCGGCGATCACCTGGCCTTCGTCAAACACCAGAACACGCCACCCGTAGCGCTGGACTACCTCCATATCGTGCTCCACGAATATGGTGGTGACATTGCTTTCCTGTAGGACTTTCACCAGGGTATCCATCACCTCGAATTTATCCTCGATGCTGACCCCGCTGGTCGGCTCATCCATCAACAGGAGCTTGGGTTTCAGGGCAAAGGAGAGGGCGATATCCAGGAGCTTTCTGCCTCCCTCGGGCAGCTCGCTTGTAGGACGATGGGCATAGGCGCTAAGGCCGAAGCGCCCTAGAGTCTCCAGCGCTTCGGCTCGTCGGGACTCTTCAAAGAGGGGTTGCCAGAAACTGCCCCCGTTTCCTGACTCGGCGGCCAGGGATAGCAGCACGCACTCCAGAACATTCATGTGGGTGTAGAGCTGAGGAACCTGAAATGAGCGGGCTACGCCAAGCCTGGTAATCACGCGGGGAGGCAGGCCCGTCGTATCTCGCCCCATGAACAGAATGCGGCCCCGCTCGGGCTTTAGGTAGCCGGTGATAAGGTTGAGGAACGTGGTCTTACCCGAGCCGTTGGCCCCCACGATACCGACCAGTTGGCCTTGGTTTACCTCGACGCTGATTCTCTCGGCGGCCTTGATCATCCCAAAATGTTTGGTCAGGTCTACGGTTTGCAAAATCAGGGGCGTCTCAACCATGGGTGCTCCCTTCCGCTTTCGAGCTAAACCGGCTCACCAAAGACTCGTAGATCGCCCACAGCCCACCGGGTCGGAACAGGATAACCAGCAACATGATGCCGCCCAGCGTCAATTGCCAGGCATAGGGGAAGTACTTTGATGAATAGGTCTGGATGAACTCAAAGGCTACGGCGCCCATCAAAGAGCCGAGTATGCCCTCGAAGCCTCCGAGCAGGGCGATGAAGACGAACTGCGCGGACTGGATCCAGAAGGCGTCCTCAGGGACGACATGGCCGACCGTGAAGGCCGCCAGGACGCCCGAAACCCCGCCGAGCCCGCCGGCGAGGATGTAGGTCAGGTAGATAACCCGTCGGACGGATTCTCCCGAGTACTCGATGCGGATCTCGTTGTCCGCGATGGCCCTGAGGAAATAGCCGAGCGGGGAGGCCAGGAAGCGGTACACGACGTAGGTGATGAGTCCGGCAATGACCAGGGTAAAGTAGTAAAACGGGTAGGTGCCCGCAGGGAGCGGAAGTCCCAGGAAGGTGGCCGTTCCGACCGAAATCCCGTCGGTCCCTCCGGTCACCCAGTAGAGCTTGAGCAGGATGGCGTACAGGATCATGGAAAAGGCAAGGTTGAGCATGGCGAAGAATACGCCCCTGTATCTGGCCATAATGAGTCCGACGAGGGCGGCCATGATCAATCCCGTGAGAGCCCCCATGGGCACCAGCACCAGCGTCTCTCGCAACTCAAACCACTTGACGCTGAACCCGACGGTATAGGTGCCCGTGGCGAAGAAGAGGGCATGGCCGAAGGTTATCTGTCCCCCCCGCAGAAACAGGGCCACGCCGAGTACGGCTATGAATATGAAGAGGGCCTTGGTCAGGATGAAAACGACCCAGCTCGGCACCACCAGGGGCACCAGGATCAGTAAGGCGGAGACAATCGAGAGGACACGCAGATTCGGTCTCATCTTAGATCCTCCTCTCTTCCACCGCTCCGAAAAGCCCCTGGGGTCGAAACGCCAGGACGAGGACCATGATCAGGTAGATCACCGCCAGCTCCAGCTCCGCGACCAGATGGATGGCCAGGGCCCGGGCGAGACCCACGATGAGCGAACCCAGGGCCGCACCCTCCAGGTTGCCCATGCCCCCGATAGCGACGACCGCGAAGGCCATCACCACCACCTCGGCGGCGAAGCCGGGGGCCACCGAGATCGTCGGCGCGATAAACGCCCCGCCGATGGCCGCGCTCAGGGCGCCCATGGTGAACGCCGCGGTATAGATGAGGCCGACGTTGATCCCCATGGCCACGCTGATCTCGCGGTCCTGGATCACCGAAATCACGAGCTTTCCGTACCGGGTGCCCCGGACAAGCCAGACTAAGAAGACGCCAAACGACGCCGAGACGCCTATGAGGAGAAAGGTGTACCTGGGGTAAATGATCCCACCTACCGAGAACTGTCCCAAAAGAGTGTAGGGCCCGCTCATGAACATCGGCTCCACCCCCCAGATCAGCTTCATCGCGTCGTCCAGGATCAGGAGGATGGAGAAGGTCAGAAGCAGTTGGATATGCATGTCGCTTCCGTAGATTCGCCGCAGGCAGAGCCGTTCGATGGTCGGTCCAGTAATGAGCCCGATGATAACCGCACCCATAAGGAGCATGAAGTAGCTCAGATAGACCGGAAGCCCCTTGTCCAGGAACAGGATGGTGAGCCAGGTGGCCATGTATGCGCCAAGCCCGTAGATGGCGCCATGGGAGATGTTCAGGATACGCAGTACCCCGTACACGAGGGTAAGGCCAACGGAGATCAAAAACAAAGTGGCCGCGTAGTTCAGGCCGTCGAAGATGATGATGGTAAGCAGACCAATATCCATGCTCGCACGAGCTCCTTCCTCATCTCAGGTTCAGTTGCAGTTTACCGCTCTAGGAGAGAGCGCTTGGGGGACACCTTCCTCTCCCTCGCGCCCTCGCCGGCAGACAGGATGGGGGTTACTTTTTAAGGGTCTTCACCCAGTCGGGCGTCTTCATTCCGGCCGGCGGCATGATCTGCTCGCCCGCAAACCGATCGCGTTTTTCCATCAAAGCAAAGCCATGCTTTTTGGACATCTTGGTAATCCCCACCAGCCCATCGTGGATCGCCTGGTGGTCCTCGGCTCGCATATGAATGTCCCCACCCGGAGCTTTCCAGGTTAACCCTTCCAAAGCTTTGATGACCTCTTCGGTCGTGGGCCAGCGGCCCGCCTGGGCAATAGCTTTCTCGTACGCGACTTTCATGCCTGCAGCTGCCTGATAGGCACGGTAAGAGACGTAATCGGGGTAGCGCCCGACCTTGGGACGATACCCATCCACGAACTCCTTCTGCATGGGGTCCTTTGCCGGGTCAGGATCGAGGAAATACGCTCCCGTGGCCCGGGGGCATACGATTATGCCGTCCGGCATGTCCTTGCCGACGAACTGGAGGACCTGCGCACCGGTACTTAAAGCCACCGAGTTCTGCTTCATTAGGCCGCGGGCATTCGCTTGTTTGATGAATGTCACCAGGCCGCCGGCCCAGAAGCTGGAATGGACTACATCGGCCCTGGCCGCCAGCAACTTGGAGATCTCGGCCGAATACTCCCCGGCCTGGAACTTGGTCCAGAGCTCCGCCTTGACCTGGACGCCAGGTTTCAGCGTCTTAATCGCGCCCGTGAAGGCGTCCCACGAGTCTCGGCCCCAGGCGTAGTCCTCATTGACCCCGGCGATGCTCTTGAGGTTTGGCTTGAGTTTCAACACGTACCTGGCGAGCAGCACGCTGTCTGCCGCCTGGTGGTTCGAGGTCCTGAAGGTATAGTGCAGTTTATGATCCTCGGTCAGGCGGTTGGTCCCGGCCACGTGGATCAAGGTGAGGGTTTTCAATTCCTCGGCCACGGGGGCGATGGCCAGGGAGTTGGCACTGGAGGTGTACCCGAGGACGGCGTTCACCTTCTCTTCCATCACCAGGCGCCTAAACTCGGTCACCATCTTTGCCGGGCCCCCATTCTCGTCCAAGATCACCAATTTGACAGGGACGCCTTGGATGCCACCCTCTTTGTTCCACTTGTCCACCAGCCATTCCGTGGCGTATCTTCCGGAAGTGCCGAAGATGGCGGCCGGTCCCGAGAGGAAATCGACGAAGGCCACCTTCAACTCGGCTGGTGCCCCGGAGGGGGCAGCAGCCACGGGGAGAACTGCTGTCCCAAGCCACACCCCAGCGGCAAGAATGCTTAATAATAAGCCCGTAAAAAAGTTGATCTTACGCATTTCAGCTCCTCCTTTCATTCATATAATAGTCATATACCCCTCTTAAAGCTTATCTTCCTCTTACTGCGTACCTACGGTGGAAACAAAATAACCTCTGGCCCAAAAATGTGGACCAGTGAAATTTTTTCTGCTTCTGTAAGCTTTGAGCGGTTCAAAGTCGGAGGACTTTCTTCTATTCCCGGAAACGTCAAACTATTTTTATCCCCCGGGGACAAGGCGGGAATTCATCTAAGTAACTCTTTATATAATGTAAATTATTTTGTCAAGTCTTTTTTTCTATCATCTTCATCTTTAAACTTGCCTTCTCCGCGGATTTGTAATAGTTTTTGAGAGTCCCGGTGATTTTTTCTGCCGCCTGAGACCGGCCGCGCCATCTGCTTTAAAATTTCTCTTCCCACTTGCCCTTGCTCCCCCGGCGAGAGCAAGGGTAGGGCAGGAATCAAGGAGGAGCAGACATGTTAAAAACCCTGGAAGAAAGAATTCATTATGGACACACGGCCTTAGTGATTGTGGATATGCAAAATGACTTCTGTCATGAAGACGGCGCTTTCGGCAAAATGGGCCTGAATCTATCCTTGATTCAAAAGGTTGTAACTCCGATGGAAAAGATCATCGAGAGCGCCCATCGATTTAAGGTGCCTGTTCTTTTCACCCAGATGCTCCATAGCCAGTGGACCAACTCGGACGCCTGGGTTCAACGGAATCGGGTTAAAAAAACAGGCTGGGTGGATGAAGGGAAACCATCCCATCCTTATTGCCTGCCGGATACCTGGGGTGCAGACTGGTACGGAGTAGCTCCGGCCAAAGAGGACTATGTGGTCAGCAAGCACCGCTATGGAGCCTTTGTAAACACCGACCTGGATCTCATTCTACGAACCAGGCAGAAAAAATCCGTGATCGTGGTCGGGGTGGATACCACTCTCTGCGTGGCCTGCACGGCCCGGGGAGCTTTGATGCATGACTACTATGTCATCGTCGCCGAAGACTGCTGTGGCGGAGTGGACGAGGAGGAACACCGCTTTACCCTCAGGACCCTGGATAAGTATTTTGGCATCGTCACCACCTCCCAAGAAATTATCCAGATCTGGAATAATCAGAAGAAATAAAAGGTGCAAGGGGCATAACGGTCACTTGGCCAAATCTTTTAATCCCAGCTCCTCCAATTTTTCTGGTTTGATTTCTCCCTCTCTGTTCCACCCTCTCTGCTGGTAGTAATCACCCAGCAGCTTTTCCAGGTCTACCACCCGCCCCTTAGAAGGCCCATCGGTCAGGGGCTGTTCCAGGAAACGCTTGGGCAGATAATCATCCTTTCCCGTAAAACCTTCCTTTAGATTATACCAGCGCTCGATATTAAAAATCCGCTCTCCGGCTTTGAGTAGATCGGCCACGGTCGCCGGAATCCCCGTGGCGCGGGAAAACATCTCGGCAAACTCTTCGAGCCCCATGGGATCCCCCCGGCTGACAAAGACACAAAAACCGAGGGCATCCTGGACCGCCACTTCATCCTGTTTACTCTTGACCAGCGCTCCTTTGCCTTCCTGGCTAAACCGATCGACCAATGGTGGTACGCCCAAGGTCTCCTGAACGATGAGGCCCCGTTGATGACAGCCTCCACGGGGAGCCGTGGCATATTCGATGGCCATCCCCATGGCTCCCCTGGGGTCATAACCAGACATCTCCAACCCTTTTACTTCTATAGCATAATCCTGAGCTCCCCGGCCCCATTTGGCCGCGGCGCGCTTTACCCCTTCAGCCAGGATATCTCCCCAGCCTTCGCGGAAGGCGATCTTCTGAATCATAGGTCCCAAAACCTGATGATTCCCGAATCTCAATTCCATGCCCCCAGTCTCTTTAAGGGAAAGAATGCCCCTTTCAAAACATTCCATAACAAACCCTATTACATTCCCGGTGGAAATGGTATCCAAGCCATATCGCGTACAAAGTTTATTGGCCGCGATGATAGAAGGTAGACTGGAATTTCCCAGATTGCTTCCCAGGCTAAACAGAGTTTCATACTCTGGACCTTCGGTTTCGCTACCAGCATATTCTCCCGTCTCCACCCGGGTATAAGACCTGCAGGCAACTGGACACCGAAAACAAGATGCGTGTCTGATGGCAGCTTGTTTCACTGCTTCCCCATCAATGGCCGCGGCTCCCTCAAAAGTTCCTTGCTGGTAATTCCTGGTAGGCAGGATCCCTTGAGTATTTACAACGGCCAGAACGCCGGGGGTTCCATACGCTCCAAATTTTTTGGCCTTCTCCGAAGCCCTGAATTTTGGCAAAATTGTGTTTTTGATGTATCCTTCGAAGGCCCCCTCATCGGCCAGAGGTACCTTTTGGGTTCCCTGGACGATAATGGCCTTCAAGTTTTTTGACCCCATAACCGCCCCGCCGCCACCCCGCCCCAGGGCATGACTCTCAGAGAAAATACTGGCATACCGAACCAGGTTTTCTCCTGCAGGGCCGATACAGGCTACTCTGGCTTCCCGGCCCAATTTCGATTGGAGAATCTCTTGCGTTTCAACGGTGTCTTTTCCCCACAGACCCCGGGCGTCCAACATCTCCACTTGCTGATCTACGATTTTAAGATAAACCGGCTCTGGCGCTTTCCCGGAAATGACGATGCCGTCATACCCGCTTCTTTTAAAAACCGGCCCATAAAAGCCACCTGCCAGACTCATTAGAATAGTACCCGAAAGGGGAGACTTGGTTATTAGCGAATATTTTACACAACAGGGGGCGCTCGTTCCCATAATAGGAGAAGTAAATAAGATGAAACGGTTCTCCGGCGAATAGGGGTCAACCCGAGGCGGGTTCTCCTCATACAGAATCCGAGCCCCAACCCCCCGTCCACCGAGGTAATCTTTTATGAATTCATCCGGCAAAGCCGAAGTAGTCACCTTTTTCTCGGACAAATTCACTCTAAGGATTTTTCCAAAAAAACCTCCCTTAGCCATCATGAAACCCCTTTCGTAAAATTTGTTGAACTATGGGAAAATTTATCAGTGTTGCCGTTCTCCTCCACTTGCCTTTTAAAACGCAGAGGAAAAAACATTACAATGAATAAAAAAATTATCCTGAGAGGATGAATTATGGGAGGAATTGTAGGAAATTTTAGGGGCAGGGTCAAGAGATCAAATTCCTGACCGGATAACACTTTCAAGATTCCTTTTTAGGAGGGAATTAACCAAGAGAAAGATCGGAGGGTGGGTGGATATTTTGAAAGATACTTTTTTCCGGTGATTATCTCCGGGTTAAAAGGAAGGGACTTAATTATCCCCTCCTATAGCGATCAATCCAGGTCGAGGGGATAGATAGGGCGGCGAACTTTCCGGTAGTTGAAGCGCTTGAGGTCCATGGAAACCAGCCCCCCACTGTCCACCAGCATCACTTTACGAGCAATGGGCTCGAAGGCGGCCCGGAAATGGTGCCAGGATTTAACCGCTACTACTTCGCAGGTCTGGGGGTCGATCTTCTGGCTCAAGAAAACCTGAAGGTCATAAACCTGCAAATTATTGGTGGTTATCAGAACTCGAACCCCGCCGTGGCGGAAAACGGCCGTGGGCCCCATGGAGAACCGAACTCCCTTATTCATCGGTCCCTGGCAGGTGAAGACCCCATCGCTCACGTGTTCCACAATTCCGCTGACCCTGAGGGGTGGGCCGTAGCTTCTGGGATCGATCCTGGCCCCCAAATCCATGGTCACTCCTGAGCCGACTCCGGCGGCAATGCACTTCTGGACCGCCTGCGGATGGGGCACGCAGGCAAACGCTGCGTTGGGAAGGTCTGCTTCGATCATCGCCCGCAGGAGCCTAATGCCATCGCCATACCCCCCTGATCCAGGATTGTCAGTAAAGTCAGCCAACACCAGGGGTTTTTCTTCGGCAGTTCCTCGGCCGGCCCGCGCCTCGGCCATTGCTTCCTCAAAGGCTTTGCCCATCCAGGTCAGATACTGAACCGTCACCGGCTGGTCAAAACCATAGGTCTTGCGAATGAATTCGATGTCGGTATCGGTGGCCGCTTCACCCCCGATTGCTGTCGCCGGATCGCCCGAAAGGTAGAGGAGGCCGAAGCTAAGGGCGGAAACAACCAAAGCCACAGCCAAAGCTAAAAGAAGACGTTTCAAGGTGTAGATGAACATCCCGATCTCCCTTGGCGGTCGATTTTCTCCAAAAGGCCCGGTCTGTTTACCTGACCGGGCCTTCAAGATACTGCTGGCTCTTTACTTCCAGGAGGCCAGGAAGAAGCGAGGAATTTCATCGGCTGTGGAGCGGGACATTTTTCTGTTTTATTCCTTGACACCCTCTAAGAAAAGAGCTAATATTTATATTATAAGTTGCAAAGAGTTTTGGTTTGGAATAGAGAAAGCCGCAGAGCTCTTGATGCTTATGCGGTTTTTTTATTGCCCCGGCCCGGGCTATTGCACCTTATCAGTGTAAAAGGGAAGGAGGTGAAAAGCAATGGCCAGAGGTCGAGTCAAATGGTTCAATGAGCAAAAGGGATTTGGTTTTATTTCTCATGATGGTGGCGATGATTTATTCGTGCACTTCTCATCCATTAAACAAGACGGTTTCAAGGCTCTTCATGAAGGGGACGAGGTTGAGTTCGAAATCGCTCCGGGTAAGAAAGGCCTGCAAGCTATCGATGTGGTGAAATGCTGAAGATCTGAAATCGGACCGTAAGACCCCGGGAGAGTATGAAATCCTGGGGTCTCTCTCTGCGCGCCCATCGGCGGTGATCAGGGTTGGCGTGGGGCCCAAATAAAAATCTTGATGAGGGGGTATAAATGGCACGGGTAAGGAGAAATTTTTACCGGAGGAGTTCCAAAAGGAAAGCGCCCCCCAAATCCTTTAAGGCAACCTGCGCCCGTTGTGGAAAAGAGCTGTGGCTGGAGGTTTCCCCTCCTCCCGAAAAAGCTCTTCTTTGCCTCGATTGTTACAATCAATGAGGAGGGAAAATGAATACAAAAATTTATGTGGGCAACCTCCCTTTCCAGACCACCGAACCGGACCTTAAAACTCATTTTTCCCAAGCCGGAGACGTCGTATCGGTTAAGATCTTAAAGGACCATCAAAGCGGCCAGCCGCGGGGATTTGCTTTTGTGGAAATGTCGACCCGCAGGGAAGCACAAAAAGCCATCTCCATGCTAAATAAAAAAGGTTTTATGGAAAAAGAGTTGCTGGTCAAAGAGGCCAGAGTTCGCCCCGGTTTTCGGGGGAGAAGATACTAAGGGTACAGATTGATTTTTTGACCTGTAGAAATGAAACGGCAATCTTTGAAGTTTCTTCCATCATCCCGTCTTAATCCTATCCTAGCTAATCATAAGGTTTTCCCCAAAAAAGATTATCCGGTCCGCTTGTCATTTTTTCATCCCGTCTACCCGCGGAGTTTCTTTTCTTGCTCCGCCGCCAGCGTAAATGGTGAGAAAAAACAAAGATGGCAATGATAAAGGCGCCTACGGCATCGGTAATGAAACCCGGTTCAATGAGTAAAATCCCTGCAGCCAAAGCCAGAAAGCGCTCGGTCCAGGTGCATTGAACCACGGCGAATCCCTGCAAACCAATGGCAAAGGCGGTCACTCCGACAACGCTGGTAAAAATGATCTGGATAATCTCGCCAGTCGGTGCGGATAGCAGAAGACCCGGGCCAAATGGTGCATTACAAGGATTACTGCTGTTCTTACGACATACGCAATCCACATTAGCAACTATATTTGATTCTGCTAGTATTGTTCTGGTTTTTTCTGGTGGTGAAACTATGTGTGAAGTTTCCAACGATTTTTTTGGAGGAATCGGTATCGAAGGCTCTACATCCCCAGTCATAAGTTTTGAAATCCTATCCTCTATTTTCTTAATCAACCAATCATGATGATGTGCCTCATCTTGTTGCAGATCGTCATATCCCATTATTATAACCTCCAATCAATTGATATTTTTTATTGTATTTCACGCATCATTTTAAACCCTTTGCCCCCGATTTCACTTATCGGGGCGCCCGGGTTCCCGAAGTGTCCCGAAGGGACATTTGGGGCATCTGCCGGGAAACCGAAAGATAGGCGCTGTCCCGCGGAGTGGTCAGCGCCGTGCCCTCGGGAACACGGGCGCCCCGATAGGCCGCCGCCAGGAGCTAGTTGTTTTCTGCCGTCGTCCTATGTTTGATGCTTGGCAATGAGTTCCCGGACAAAAGGCACCAGCTCGTTAGGAATCTCCATAACGGTTTGTGTTTGATCCTCAAAAGTTGCTTCATCCTCCGCTACCGCCTCTTCTTCCGTCTGTTCCTCATAGTGCGCTAGAACTCTGCGGACTCTCTCTTCATCCCACCCTAGTGGAAATTTACTCTGCTTCATCTTTGCCTCCTATGTCTGCGCCGTCGATAAGCGATTAACGGCTTGCCTTTCAATTCGTAAGCTGTGATTACAAAAACACTTGCTGGTTCAGGATCAGGAACGTAAATAACCCGTAAATATCGTCCTGCTTGTGTCTGGCCTATGGCGACTCGGGAGCCTTCGCGACCCGGACGATCCTCACCCGGGCTGCTCAAAACATCCTCAACCTCGCTCTCGACAACCCTATGATTATAGATGTGAGGTAGACTTGTCTCCGGATCGATATAAAAACGGATATTCATCTTCTATTCTCAAGATTTTCATTAAGGCGCAGGCAACGCCTGCGGCTTTGCGAAAGCCACTGTTTTGGACCCCGAAGGCCAAGCGAAGCGCAGAGTTCTTGAACCGCTCCTCTTTCACTTGACTGCAATTCCGATCAGCTCTTGGGCGCGTAAGGCCTTTTTCCCATATCATGGTAAAGGAAACTTTATACCCATTTCACTCGAAGCAAATGAAGACCAGTTTTCCCTGTTGCTTTATTGGCGTCTTTTCCGATTTCAACCAATTTCCTTCCCTCCTGTATAGCCAAAGGATAGAAACGGTTATAAGATTCCTCATCAAACGAATACGCTGCTCCGAGCTTTAGGCATTGAAGAATATGTCCGTATCTCGCCTTCTTGATTTCGTAATTGGAGGTACTTCGGCCCATAGAGGTAGAGATATATTCTCTTATTTTCTTTTCAGATCCAGCAACTATAGCAGAATCTCCATCACAAAGAAGGTCTAAAGTGCCTTTCCTTTGGGCAATAAATCCAATAACCTTGCTTTCCTTGTCGCTCATCGGTAAACCTTTCCTTGTGTCTAAAAATCTGCTATCTTCTTCAACTCGCGCAATTCATCTTCCGGAACTACAATTCGGATAGACCGTGCCTGACCGGCAACGCGTGAAATGAGCCCATTCTTCTCAAGGTTCAATATCATCTGGTGGACGCTCGGAGGAGAAACCCTAAAATAGTCCATGATTTCATGTTCTGCCGGAGCGCGTCCATGAATCTTGGTGTAATAGCAGATGAATGCCACGTATTCTGCTTGGCGTTTTGTATACTTCATGATAACTTCAGCCTTCTGAACGATAAGCGAAAAGCGTCTTCGCCAAAACTCTCATGGATAGCGACTCTGATTTGATAATCCTCTCCATCTCTTATTTTCGTCTTCCCCTTTACTTTATGCAGCAATTGCCGAAGCGCACGGGCTTCTTCTGAACCTGATTCTATTTTGCCTACGCTTATCCCCAACCAATCGCGCATCGCAAAGACCTCTTCATAGCCATCCTTATATTCGATTTCGATTTCGTCTGCTCTGAATTCGATGGCTTTACTGATTAGTCCTGCCAAGACATTTTCGCTTTTCACAGCTTTCCTTAATGTCATTGCCGTTCTTTCCATTGATTGCTGATTTTCCTCTGGCTTTTCTGATTTTGCGCACCCATTACTTTGTTGAGAGAAGCGGTTCAAGAATTGTCTGCAATCGTTCAAGGCCAAAAAAAAGTGCGAAGCATTTGGATGCCGATCTTTTGGCCTGTGTTAGCCGACGTGTCTTTTCAATTCAATTGAAAGAGGTTTCTGCTCCTTTAGCGCGCTGACTTTCAATATGGAGAAACCGATCATGTTCCCTTCTTCATCGACTTTTTCCATCACTGCATCGTTCTCGGTCTCTTTGAAATAACCGGCTTTTCTTTCAAAGAGAACTTCAAGGTAGTCTCCCTCTTTGTCGTACCAAACTTTTATCGCTTCCGCCATAGTGTTTCACCTCTCTTCATGGTGTCAGTAAAATATGCAGTTATAATAAAAAGGTCTTTACCTCTCCCTTTAACAATAACACACATGTATTTGTCTCCGACAGGCGTTTCCGAATAATACCTATAAAAAAGCTCCACCTCCGAATCCGATCTTGATCTGATAACGATCTCAGGGTTTTGCAACGTCTCTGCTATTTTATCAATCTGACCAGACATTTCGGGATGGTCAAGCTCGGTATGCTCCAGACGCTCATCCGTCAAACGGATATTTCTGTTGAAGACATCTTCAAACCACTTCATATCTTTTTAACCATTTCCTATACTTCCCGATCCAAACATGTCGCCTAACGGGGCGCCCGGGTTCCCGAAGTGTCCCGCAGGGACATTTGGGCATCTGCCGGGAAACCGGCAGATAGGCGCTGTGCCGCGGAGCGGTCAGCGCCGTGCCCTCGGGAACACGGGCGCCCCGATAGGCCGCTGCGTCCTCAGAACGCTATCGTCTTTCTCGCTCCCAAAGTGCCCACAAATCACGTGCACCATGAATAAATCCGATAATATATACAACTTGCTCTGCTACCTGATAGATGAGACGATAACTCCTCACAAAAAGCTCGCGGATACCCGGATCATTGAATTCGGGAACTGTACGGCCTCGCTCCGCTAGATAAGCCAATGACCGTGCAGCATCCCGTGCTTCACGAACAAATGCCGCTGCATAGTGGCGAGAATCCTTAGCAATATAATCTGCAACTTCTTCGAGATCTCTCCAAGCTGATTCGGTCCACGTTACCTCCCGATCCATTTGGACATCCTTTCTTCAACGTCTTCCTGGCTTAGAACACGGCCTTCCTCAATGTCCTTCAGTCCACGGTCGATCTTCTCTCGGACATAGATGTGGTACTGGATGTCCTCGAATGACGCGTCATCTGGAAGCTGGTCAAGCATCTTCCGAACTTCTTCTTTTGCTGTACTCATATTACCTCCTTTGAAAGAATGTCGGCTCCAGAGTTTGTGAAGTCCTGCGAAGCAAGATTTTAGGGGAAATGCAGCAGCACTATAGCCACAAACTCTGTGTTAGAAGGAGTTGTTGCCCCTTCATTTCAGAATAGCCTGCCAGATATACAAATAACAGTTCTATTTCTCATGACAATGACATTTGAAACGGTTCCCTCATAGTCAATCTGTGATAAAACTTCTTTCCCCTTTAGTGAAATGGGAAGAAGGTTAAAGAATGACCCAGTACTTGCCAATGGTAAAAAACTCTGCCAGTGATCATGAATTATTTCTTTGATTCGAACGTCATCATCGGGAATTAGGCAAAAGTCAAGGGGTTCATCGGAATAAATAGCAATACCTTCGGCGTTCCTCATCAACTGACAAGAATGCCCGAATCTTGAAAAAAGAAGCTGAAGAATCCTATTTTCTACACCACCAGCAAAAGTATAATAGAAATACTTAGAGGCGTGTCTCGTTTGAAAAATGCACCCCTCATAACTTTCTGAAGTTATTCTGACTTGAAGGTCCCTTAAACGGTTTTCTGTAGCCCTATCGAGTCTGAAATATGATAAACTCGCTCCTCCTGATAGAACTGTTTTAATTTTTTGAGCAACAATTGAACTCATATAATTGCCACCACCCTTACCGTAGGAAGGACGAATAGGGGAAGAAACGGGGCTAGTTAAGCGAACGCTTATCCGAGCTTCTCCAACTGATGTAATTTCCCAGTAACGTCCAGCAAAAAGTATAACTGTCCCCAATCGAATTTGAGCGACTGGTAATGGTAGAGAGGCTAAACGACGACCTTCATGAAAGACCTGGATACCGGATTCACCGTTAGATATATTTGAAAAAATTGCCATCTCATTATATAAGGATTCTAATATAGGACCCATTTGATAACTTGACCATCTGGCCTCAAGCCGCAAATACCTCTGACTTGAAAGTCTTTGCATTATCAAGTTTATTTCTTCAGGTTGAATCCAGGAGAAAGAGTTGCATATTTCTTCAATTTCAGTTTTGTGTACTCGATGGTGATGTTTGGCTGCAATACTGGAGAAGATTTGTTGAATAAGAACGCTATAGAATTGGCCAGGAGGGGTATTTTCTATTTCTCCCTCACTAGCTAGGGACGTAAATGCATAAAATTGGAGTAGCTCTAAATTATTTTTTGGTGTCATAATCACCCATGTTTTCGCAGTTCTCCTACTGCCGCGGCCAATCCTTTGAAGAAAACTGGTAACGCTTTGAGGAGGTTCGTACAGGATTATGACCTCTATGGAACCTATATCTATGCCTAGTTCTAACGTTGTTGTAGCGATACAAATGGCAAATTCCGAGACCTTAAACTGAGATTCCACATATTCTCTCTGTTCCCTTTCTAAGGTCGAATAATGCACAAAGACTTGATAATGTGAGAAATTACCCAGTTCCAAAAATAATTCATCGCACATTCGTCGTGAGTTTACAAAGATAAGAACTTTTTTCGCTTTTGATTGTTGTATAACATTTCTTAAAGAATTATATTGATCTAACCAGTGAAACTCTGGATTAAGGGGACGCTGAGTGCCAGTAGAGAATATTCTGACAGGCCTATCTCCTCCACGAAACCATTCACTAACTATGTTTTGATTTCCTACCGTAGCAGAAAGGGCAACCCGTTGTAATCCTCGACCGGCCTTTTTCTTCAGTCGATCTAGAAGGAAAAGCAGTTGAAGCCCTCGAGGGGACCCGAATACCTGATGTATTTCATCACAGACAACAAATTTCACTTTTGAAAGAAATGGATAATCCTTACATAAAAGAATGTCCAGGGATTCGGGCGTAGTTAAGAGGAATGACAATTCCTTGTCACTTGAGGAAAGCGGCTTATCCCCATGCCTTATACCTAACTGTATATCGAGACGATGAAGAGGAACGCTTAAGCGCTTATATAGATCATTGAGAAGGGCTTTTGTGGGTGCTATGTAAATACAAAGTGAATCCTTCCGGTTTTCAGAAATCCTTGCAACAATAGGAATAACTGCAGTTTCTGTTTTTCCACTGGCTGTGCTGGAAATCAGTAAGGCGTTTTCGCCAGCATAGATTGGCTGTATCGCCTGAGATTGAATATCAGTGAATTGTTGTTGATGCTTATGGAGAAGGGCAGAAATAGCGTTATCTAATAGAACGGGTGAGGTTGGTTTTGGTGCGAAACCCTCTTCTTTTAAAGTTTCTTTCCAGTCTTTCATTCGCTCATCTTCCTTCATCTAAAATAGCGATACACCTTCGCACAAAATTCCCAATGGTATCGCTAAAGGATGGATCAGAAGCTAAATTTCTTAGCCTTTGCTCAATATTATTGGGCACTTTAGCTCCCTTAGCGATGGAATAAATTTTACAAAGGGTTAAGGACAATCTTTGTAGCTCGAAAACATCCAATTTTTCCAACTCAAAGATGTCACCATCTTTTATTTTATGAGTATGCCAGTAAGGTGCATAATTATCAAAGAAGCTGGGAGTTGTGGCATAAAGGAAATAGCAAAACGGTGTAGTTTGACTTTGCTGGATAATTTGGAACAAATTGCTATAAGCTTGATCCTGATGCTCAAATTTTGCAAAAGAGTGAATTGGATCTGCTTCATCGAAAAGAATACAGATGCCTCGAAAATTTAGATTTCTGTATAACGAGGCCATATATCCAAGCATGATCAGAGCATTGGAACTATCTATACGGTTATTGATTTCAATACGACGTAGGTCTCGTAAGTAAATACTTTTCCCAGAAACATAGTTTAGAACTAATAACCTTTTCTCTTCATTAGGTCTAACAGGGCTAACGCTTTCATGATAAGCATGGAGAGCACTTTTTAAATCATCGGGAAGTGCTTTAATGATTTGTCTCGCTCTTTCTTCACCCTTTTCACGAATGGCCTGAAGCCATTTATCAAGCACACTTTCTATCGCAGGTTTATTCCTCTCCTCTCGTGTTCTGAGGTTCCACATAATCCGATCATATACAGCCATAAAATCATGTATGGGACATGAATTTTGGCTTAGCGTCACTATACTTACAATGAATTCTTGCCTAAAAGCAATCTCTCTCAGGAGATAAAGAGAATGAGTCTTACCATATCCGTAATCAGCATTCATAAAACGAACTCGCGATGCACTCTGTCCAACGGCTTGTAGGTCTTTGCTAAACCTATCCTCTAAATTTTTGCGTCCAACAGAAAAATGGGTAACATCTATCGGCGGGGGGACACCTTTTCGTAGAGAATTGACTATGAGCAAGGCTTCCTGCTGGGTAAGTTTAATCGCACTGCTTACAGTTCCAAAAGGAATTTTCTTTTTTTCGAGCAAGCTTGAAAGTTCCTTAAATTGTTCAAAATTCATGGTTAGTCCTGGGAAATCAGTAAAATCAAAATATCCTCTTTCCCTGGCTTGTTGTATTATCCCTAACAAATCTATTTTTTGAGCCACGACTATTCTCCTTTATCTGGCTCTATCCATCGCTTCTTGCTCCATTGCTTTTTCTACAATAAATTCAAATCTTGCTAAAAAGTCAAAATCTGGAGAGGTTGTTTCATCTAAAATCGCAACAGTGCTTCGCACCATAGTGCCGACCCTTTGATCAGTTCGGGTCTGAACATAGTGAGCTAAGGATCGGAGATGGTTGTCAGTAACCATTGTTAAATTTTGCCCCTTTGCAATCTCGCAAACTGCTTTTATCTTCTGAGCTAATTTGAAAAATTCTTCTTCTGTCAGTTTTGGCAAGTCTACAATAACCTTATGAAGAGAATCTTGTTGTAATCCATGTAAAGGATCGCTTATACGCCTCCAGAGCGCAGGGTAACTTTGCGCGCCCCGCTCATCCTCACCACTTAAAAATGTGGGGGTGGATGCAAAGACAAAATAAAAACCTTGTGTGTCTTGATCATTATCAATTATTTGCCTGAGATTTTCATTGGCGAGGTCTCGACGCTTTATGCCTATAAGCTGGGTAACTGCCTCAGCTTCATCAAGCAACACTACAAAACCGCTGTATCCCAAAGAATGAACAAATTGGATAAAGCTATGTAAGTATTCACGAACATTTTTAAATGTTTTTGATGCCGTCTCTTCGCCCCGAAACCATTTCAGCACTTGAAGACATTGTTGATACTCGGGTCCTGTTGGACAATTATAATGTCTTTGATATTCTACTAACTTCATTCGCATATCGGGATAGATACCCATATCTGTGAGGCTTTTGAAAATTTCCTGTTCACCTTTTGACTTATTACGAACTGACCAATTATTTAATAATGCTTCTAGTCCATTAACACGATTTTCCGGCGTAGAAATATTTGACATTAAACGTTGAATAACAATAGGCAATTTGTCGAAAGGTGTTTCGCTTTGGTGTAATACAACTTTTGAGACAACAAAATTATGTTTGAATGCTAAATTCCGCAATAAATCAAGGAAATGACTTTTCCCATGTCCCCAATCAGCACTTACAAGCTTTACATCAGAAACACCATAGTTCTTAATCTCAATTAGCTTGTCATCAAAGTAAGAGAGCAATTGTTCCCGTCCGACAGAATATAGATCGACCCCCTCTTCAGGGGGTGTACCCTTACGCAGGGCACTAATTATGCGATATGCTTGGTCTTTTAGTAAGGTTGAAATGTTATCCATTAGGTTTCCTCCTTCTTAGGCCGCATATGCCCATAAGACTGAATTTGTCCATCTGGTAACACGACCTTATATGATAAACGAGGATCACGAATTCCACTTAGTTCAATATGGGGAGAGCCACTTTTTCGACTTATCTGGGCTTCCCAGAGTTTTGAAAGGTCTGCACTGAATTCGTCTTTATAATATGGTACAAGACGCCCCCCTTTTTTCCAATTGGGATTTTTTTGCTGGATATCCCTCTTTAGTGATTGATAAACACCTTCTAATCGCACCCATCCTACAGGGTTCGGTTTAACCTTGATTATTTCTAAATAAACATTTAATAGATGATCTCGAAAACTGGTCGGATCAAATTCCCTTTCCCAAATTCGATGCCGTTCCCGGTCTATTGCCACACGAATCTTTTCCCAGTCCAGAGTTTTTAAAAAGATAGTCCCTATTTTTGCCGTCTGTTTGTTTTCATCCATTTCGACTTCGAGTAAGTAATCAACAAATAGCTTTGGCAGTTTACCGTGGAGAGAAATTTTATTATTAGAACAATATTCCTGGAAACGGGTAAAGAGAGAGGAAAAAACCTGTTCAGAACGCCTTTTAACATCGATTGAAAGTTTTTCAAATATCTCCTTGGCTGTAGGATAAGAAGTTAAGAGACGGTCCTTTAATTGTCTCAATAATAGCCTGTTTAAAGTTTCAGTATCCGATTCTTCAAATGCCTTCCTAATGTGTGACAAATATTTCTTTGTGGAGTTCCTTTGTTTTATATCCGCTTCTACTTGTTTTAAGAGATATTCCAACTCTGAACTAATTAATTTTGCAAGAGAACTTTCATTGTTATCCATAAATGTCATTTTACCTATCCTCTCTTTTTTCTTCGTGTTTTCCTGAAAATATACAATGTCATCTTGCCGCCTTTTTCTTTTTTGTCCAATCATCGGTACTCAACGGGTTAAGCTTTTACGACGTTCGCTGGAGCGTAGCGAATATGGGCAAAGCCCCGAAACAAAGTGGAGTGTAAATGCTATGTTGTACGCCATGCCTTATTAATTCTTCTATCCCTTTGCTTCTGCAAAAATCTTGAGAATTTGAGCAGAAGGATATGTTGAGAGAGATGCAACGTCATGAGCCAGTTCAATGGGTAAAAGGGCTCCCTCAAACCGGCTACTCAAAACTGTCGGTAATGTCGCAAAGATTCTTTCAGCACCGATGAGATTAGAGAGCGTAGGATCCTCAACGTACTCTCCGGTAGGAATATTTAGCACCATTTGATGATAATGACTAATCCGAACAAAAACTTTGGCTCCGTAGTTCGTATCCTTACCATAGGGTGCCCCTCTGTTGGGCCTATGTTGAATCTGTTCTTTTATGTATTGATTGCCAGGGATAAACAGCGATTGGAGGGGGGCATTGTTCCCAATCAGTTGCAAATGATCAGCAAACGCTCCAGTCTTTTCCTGCCCGATAATATGTACAGGATAACCTTGATCCCTTGCAAAGGCCAAGAATTTTCGTATTGGAGCCACAAGTTTTGAATACTGTGCTCGAATGTGGAAAGCGGGACGTAGTTGACTACGTTGACTTACGGACTTTACAAAGTTGAATGAAACTCTTTTCCGATAACCTTGTTGGATCGAAGTGGAATTTCTTGACATCATATTATTCAACGTAGTCAACAACGTTTTTTGCCACTTGGATGGATAAAACTCTTTGAAGAAACAAAGGATGCTGACATAGTCTGCCGATCTGGGAAGAGATTGATGTTAAGTATGATGGCGCAAAAGAGCACTTTCGAGTCCAAGGTTATTGGCTTGATTTACGTTTGAGTCAGTTGAAACGTTGTCTGTAAATCACACACCTTACTTAACCCTTTTCTTCCAGTATTTACTTCTTACCGCCCTTAGAACATGGAGTTCGTACATCATCTTGTCCTTAGGGAATTCCTCCTTTACTTCTTTTTCAATCTTTTTTAAGGTAACATTTGGCATATTCATTTTCTTAGCCAATTTCTGATAGTCAAAAAATTCTATTTTTTCCATAAGGACCTCCTCAAAGTTCTTGGGGGGAGACGATTTCAATCTCCTTAAATCCTTCTAATATATTAACCGAGTTTACCCACTTTCTTGTCTTTACTTTAACCAGATGCTCAAAGTTCCATGAAACCAAATAAGATATTTCATAAAAAGAAGCTATAGCTACATGAAGAGCATCGTCTACATATCTCTCTGGAAATATCTCTTTTCCTATATAAACCTTTGCCAAATCTCTAATCTCTTCGTTAATCTTTAGCTCCTTAAAACTTTTGATCAGTTTCTTAAGTTTTTTTCTCAAAGCTAAATCTTTGGTATCTTCCAATTCTTCTACTGTAATTTCTGATATGTACCCCTGATAATTAGGTAAAACCTCTTTCCAAAATCTGACTGTCGCTTCCTTCCGATCCTTAGCTCGTTCATCATAATAGGCACTGGGAACTGAAGTATCAAGGTATAGGGTTTCTTTTTTCATTTGGGTTTATTCTCTCCTTCCTTGATTCTGCTACTTATCCCAGACCCTCAATGGTAGATAACAGGTCGCCAAGATTCCCGACATATCCCGAAAGAACGTGTGAGAATCTATCGGAAACTCGGCAGATAGTCACTGCGCTTTCTATTCACCTATTACTGGTTATAATAAACCCCATCCCTCTTTTCGAGAAATGGGGCTTTCATGCTTCCGCACATTTTTGCTCCTCCAAAAATTAAAAGGAGAAAGCTGGTTTAATAAAGCCATCGGCGATCAGCCATCAGCTATCAGTAGAAGGATTATTTTCATGAATTGAAAATTACGCTAAGTTTGATCAAATCGTAAAAAGTTCTAATCACCCTCACCCCGGCCCTCTCCCTTTGAGGGAGAGGGGTGTTGGGGTTTTAACTTCGGTGAATCTATCATTAAACTCCTTGCCAAATCAAGGGAATTAATTGGGGATAAACAATGTAATTCCTTCCTCCTCGGATGGGGGATGGCTGGGAGGGGTGAAGCGGTCCAATTGGGGCGAGATAAGATCAGTAAAGAACAATTTCCTTCACGGCGGGAGAGTGCTGGGCTTGGCCGAGGAGGACTCTTTCAATTTTGCCTCGATCAATTTTGAGGAGAGACCGAGCTAAATTTCTTGCCTTCTCCAGGCCACCGGGGATATCGACTTTGTTGATAAAAGGGATTATTCTCGCC
>Ga0180009_10001275_pt1 | contig 31255 bp, 33 predicted proteins | sample OS_PC_MetaG_FD_123537 | JGI IMG/M metagenome (GOLD analysis project Ga0180009, IMG submission 123537) | Groundwater microbial communities from the Aspo Hard Rock Laboratory (HRL) deep subsurface site, Sweden - OS_PC_MetaG | ecosystem: Environmental > Aquatic > Deep subsurface > Groundwater...
CGATCCGCTCGACCGACGGGTCGGCGCCCTGAAGCGCCAGGAAGTCGAAGAAGGCGTTGACGTCGCGCACGTAGGCCCGGGCCGTATTTTCCGACCGCCCCCTGACCACGGTCAGATACTTCGAAAACGCTTCGACCAGACCTTTTTCCTTCGGCCGCGACACCTTGTACCACCTCGGACCGTATCGGCTAAAAAAAATGTTTATGTTAACAAAATCAAGCAAAAAGGCAAACAAAAAATGAGGCGCTCCCTCCAGGCGCCCCGTGCGGCCCATGCGGGACCCCGGGTCGATCAAACTGATATTGTTCTTCTTTTTCGTTCTTGACTTTTTCATTCCCCTAATTGATACTGAGAGCTTGATGTTGACTTCGCGAGTTTAAAGGAGCAAACATGAAAGACCTCGACAAACAACGCACCATCGCCTTCATCGCCCATGGCAGCTCGGGCAAGACCAGCCTGGCCGAGTCGATCCTGTTCCTGACCAAAGTCACCAACCGGCTTGGGAAAGTAGGCGACGGCACCAGCGTCCTGGACTTCGAACCGGAAGAGATCAAGCGCACGATTTCCATCAGCTCCGCCTTCCACTCCTTTCCCTGGAAAAAATACGACGTCCATTTCGTGGACACCCCCGGCGACGAAAACTTCCTCAACGACACCAAGACCTGCCTCCAGGGCGTGGACGGCGTGGTCGTGCTGGTAGACGCAGTGGACGGGGTCAAGGTCAATACCGAGCGGGTCTGGGGCTATGCCGACGACTATCAACTGCCCCGCCTGGTCCTGGTAAACAAGATGGACCGGGAGCGGGCCGACTTTCTCAAATGCGTCAACCAACTCAACGACGAGTTCGACATACCCTGCCTGCCCGTGCAGATTCCCATCGGGGTCGAGGCGAACTTCAAGGGCCTGGTCAATCTTCTGGACGAAAAGGCCTTCGAATATACGGAAGGCACCGGCGAATTCAAAACCGTGGACGTTCCGGACGACCTGACCGACATGGTTTCGGAGTGGCGGGAAAAGTTGATCGAGAGCATTGCCGAGGCCGATGACGCGCTCTTGGAAAAATACCTCGAGGAAGGCGAGCTGAGCCCGGAGGAACTGTCCCGGGGTCTGGTCGAGGCCGTCCGAAGCCGCTCGCTGGCCCCGGTCTGCTGCTCCGCCGGTATCAAACTGATCGGCCTGCCGCACCTCCTGGACAGCATCACCGAACTCCTGCCTTCGCCCTTGGATCGGGGTCCGGTCCAGGGCCTCAATCCGGCCAACCAGAGCGAGATTTCCCGGGACCCGGACCCGGACGGCCCCTTTTCGGCCCTGGTCATCAAGTCCATTACCGACGCGTATGCCGGCCAGCTTACCATTTTCCGCATCTTTTCCGGCACCCTGACCCCGGACTCGACCTTTTTCAACGTCACCAAGGACGTTCGGGAACGTTTCGGCCAGTTGCTGACCCTGGAAGGCAAGTCCCAGAAGCCCATTGAAACGGCCGGCCCGGGCACCATCGCCGCCGTGGCCAAGCTCAAGGAGACCTCCACGGGCCACACCCTGGCCGACGAGGCATCCCTGATCGTCTACCCGGTCTCCCCGCCCCTGCCGGCGATCATCTCCTATGCCATCGCCCCCAAGAGCAAGGGCGACGAGGAAAAGGTCTTCTCCGCCCTGTCCAAGGTCCTTGACGAGGATGTGACCCTGCGTCTGGACCGCGGGGCGCAGACCAAGGAGATCATCCTCTCGGGCATGGGCCAGGTCCACATCGAGGCGACCCTGGAAAAGATCAAGCGCAAGTATGGCGCGGAAGTGGAACTCAAGACCCCCAAGGTGGCCTACAAGGAAACCATCAAGGGCAAGACCCGGATTCAGGGCCGGTACAAAAAGCAGACCGGCGGGCGCGGCCAGTTCGGTGACACCTGGCTCGAGATCGAGCCCACGGCCCGGGGCGAGGGGTTCGAGTTCGTCGACAGGATCGTCGGCGGCGTCATTCCCCGCCAGTTCATTCCGGCCTGCGAAAAGGGCATTGTCGAGGCCATGGCCAAAGGCGTCGTCTCCGGCAATCCGGTCGTGGACGTCCGGGTCTCCCTGGTCGACGGCTCGTTCCACACTGTGGACTCCTCGGAAATGGCCTTCAAGGTCGCCGCCTCCATGGGCTTCAAGAAAGGCTTCAAGGAGTGCAATCCGACCCTGCTCGAACCCATCGTGCTGCTGACCGTGACCGTGCCCGACGAATACATGGGCGACGTCATCGGTGACATCAACTCCAGGCGCGGCAAGGTCCTGGGCGTGGACGTCAAGGGAGGCAAGCAGATCATTCGCGCCAACGTGCCTCAGGCTGAAATCCTCCAGTACGCGCCGTCCCTGACTTCCATGACCGGCGGCCGCGGCGCCTTCACTCTCGAGTTCGATCATTACGAAGAAGTTCCGGCCCATCTCCAGGAAAAGATCGTGGCTGAGGCCAAGATGGAGGACGAAGAGTAACCGTTTCCCGGACGGGCGACGGGCCGGCCGCCTGGGCCGCGCCGTCGCCCGGTTCCCTTTTCACCTTCGACCCGGCCCCGGCCGGGAGATTCGCTCGGTTCCCATGACCGGACATTCCCGTACATTCCTGCCCGGACGCACTTACGCCTGCGGCGTGTTGACCGCAAGCACCAAAGGCGCGGCCGGACTGCGCCAGGACAAGGCCGGCCCGCTGCTCCAGGACAAGCTGGCCCAAGCCGGCTTCCGGGTGGTCGCGACGAGCGTCGTGCCCGACCGGATCGAAGCCATCGTCGAACAAGTCCGCCAATGGATCGACGAGGACGGCCTGGACCTGGTCCTGACCACGGGCGGGACCGGTCTTTCCCCGGGTGACGTGACGCCCGAAGCCACCCGGTCCCTGATCGAACGGGAGGTGCCCGGACTGGCCGAGGCCATCCGTGCCGCCGGACGGGCTCATACGCCCCACGCCGACCTGTCCCGGGGCCTGGCCGGCATCCGAAGGCAAAGCCTGATCGTCAACCTGCCGGGCAGCCCCGGCGGGGCCATGGAAGGGCTGGAAACCATCCTGCCCGCCCTGCCCCACGCCCTGGACAAAATCCAGGGGGACCCCCGTGATTGCGCCCCTGTCGGTGCCTGAGCGCCGAAGCCCCATCACCGTTGTCCCGGTCCATCGGCCGCCCCAAACCAGGCGCCGGGCGATTCGATCCCGAAGAGCCCGGTGGATTATCCCGGCCCTGGCCCTGTTCTGCGGCCTGTTCGGTTCGGCCGCTCTGGCCGGGCCGCCCCGGATCGAGGGGTTCGAAGCCGTGGAAATACGCGCCTTCGATTCTAAGGCCCTGCCTGAATACATTAACGGTCAGGCCGGCCAGTACATCCGTTATGGATTTCGTTCCCTGCGCTCCCACCGGTATGAAAATCGCGACCGGTCCGCCGGGGTCGTCCTGGACATCTACGAATTCGAAACGCCTCTGGGCGCTTACGGCGTCTATCTGGGCTACGGCGCGGGCCTGGCCGATCGGCTCGGCCTGGGACTGCCCTCGTCAGGCGACCCATACGCGGTCGCCCTGCTCAAGGGACGCCACCTGGTCCAGGCCTCCACGGCCACCCCATCGCCCTACATCGAAAAAACCCTGCCCATCCTGGCCTCCCGCGCGGCCGACACTCTGCCGGATACCCCCCCTCCCGGGGAACTGGCCTGGCTGCCGGAGGAAAACCGGGAACCGGACAGCCTGCGCTATGTTGCGGACGGCGTGCTCAGAACGCCCGAACTGCCGGTCGGTCTGTCCGCCCGCTACCGGACCGGCGACCGGCCCCTTGACCTGGGCCTGGCCTGGTTTCAAACGCCCGAGCAGGCGGAAAAGGCCATGGCCGGGGCCGCCGGCCGCCTGAACCGGGCGGTCCGGAGTGACAAGGCCCCGCCGCCGGACCTGCCCAAGGGCTTCATCGCCGTCTCCCACCCTTACCGCGGGCTGATCGTCATGGCCCACCGAGACAGATTCGTGGCCTTGGTCATGGGCTCCGAGCGGCCCGGCCCGGCCGTCGAACTCATCCGCGCCCTCTGGGCCCGCCTGCCCTGAAACGGTTCAAAATCCTGAAGCAGTCCTGCAAATTGAAAAAAACCATTTGACCCCGGCCGCGATCCGTTGTATATTGCCTGGCAAGGTAATCAAGCATGTCTCTTTCGCTTCACATTCTCGACAACAACTGGTGCTGGTGGTGGCGCTACGGAGGAGGTCTGTCCGCAGGGTAAAGGGACGTGAAAACGAATACGATCTCAAGCCGCGGCAGACCAACTGCCGCGGCTTTTTTTTCGGGAATCGCCCGGAATTATCCCGGATTCTAGCTTGAACGGCCGGCCAGCCGCCGGCTCAAGGACATAATTCACGAGGAGGACGTCATGACCAAGAAGATTTTTCTGACCGAAGACGAAATGCCCCGCAAGTGGTACAACATTGCGGCCGACATGCCCAATCCCATGCCGCCGCCCCTGCACCCCGGAACCGGGCAGCCCGTGGGACCGGACGACCTGGCCCCCATCTTCCCCATGAACCTGATCGAACAGGAGGTCTCGACGGAACGGGAAATCGCCATTCCGGACGAAGTCCTCCAGATCTACCGCATCTGGCGGCCCACCCCGCTCGTCCGGGCGGAAAGATTCGAAAAGCTGCTCGACGCCCCGGTCAAAATCTACTTCAAGAACGAGAGCGTATCCCCGCCGGGAAGCCACAAGCCCAACACGGCCGTGGCCCAGGCCTACTACAACAAGGTGGCCGGCATCAAACGCATCACCACGGAGACCGGCGCCGGCCAGTGGGGCAGCGCCCTGGCCTTCGCCTGCTGCCTCCTGGGACTGGAATGCAAGGTCTACATGGTCAAGATCAGCTTCCAGCAGAAGCCTTACCGTCGGTTGATGATGATGACCTGGGGGGCCAACTGCATCGCCAGCCCCTCGGACGAAACCCAGGCCGGCCGCACGATCCTGTCCCGCAATCCGGACTCGCCGGGCAGCCTGGGCATCGCCATCAGCGAAGCCGTCGAGGCGGCCGTTTCCGACCCCAGCGGTGAGACCCGCTATTCCCTGGGCAGCGTGCTCAATCACGTCCTGCTCCACCAGACGGTCATCGGCCTGGAAGCCAAGGCCCAGATCGAAAAAGCCGGCGACTACCCGGACGTGGTCATCGGCTGCGCCGGCGGCGGGTCCAACTTCGCCGGCCTGTCCTTCGCCTTTCTCCGGGACAAGATCAACGGCAAGGACATCCAGGTCATCGCCGCCGAACCGACCTCCTGCCCGACCATGACCCGGGGACCCTACGCCTACGACTTCGGGGACACGGTCCAGATGACCCCCCTGCTGCCCATGTACACCCTGGGCCACAACTTCATGCCCCCGCCCATCCACGCCGGCGGCCTGCGCTACCACGGCATGGCCCCGCTGGTCAGCCAGCTCGTCCGGGACGGACTGGTCGAACCCCGGGCCTACCCCAACCTGGACACCTTCAAGGCCGGGGTGGACTTCGCCCGTTCCGAGGGCCACATACCCGCGCCCGAAACCAGCCACGCCCTGGCGGCCGTGGTGGACGTGGCCCGGCAGGCCAAGGCCGAAGGCAAGGAAAAGACCATCCTGGTCAACTTCAGCGGCCACGGCCTGGTGGACCTGACCGCGTACGACGCCTACCTGTCGGGCCAGTTGACCAACTACGCCCTGCCCGAGGAAGAGATCGTAAAGGCCCTCAAGGACCTGGAAAACTTCCCCAAGCCGTAAGGAGACCCGGTTCATGCTGGACGTAAAAACCCCGTTCGACGACCTGGAAAGCCGCTGCCCCCGGCTGGGCGGCGAGGTGACCTTCGACTACTGCCGCAAGCTGGCCGGGGGGCTGCCCTGCGGCCGCTCCCTGATCTGCTGGGAACTGCTCTTTCCGGTCCAGCTCTACATGGCCCGTATCCTGACCGAGGAGGAATGGCGGGAGGCCTTCGACCAGCCCGGACCGGGCCGATTGGAACGGATTCTCGAAGCGGCGGCCCGGGCCGAAACCGAGGCTTCGTCCAGCCCGGCCTGAGCCGGCCTGGTGTATAAACCCAACTGAGACATTGACGCTCGACCCGGCGGCCGGACGAACCCGTCCGACCGCCGGGTTTTTTGTGGTCCGAAACAGAGGGCCAGACGAGATTGTCGCCCATTGCGGCCCTCCGGTAATTTTTCCCTTACCCTACAGCACCGTCATCCACCTTTGCGAGGCAAGGCCCTTCGGGAAGCCCGAAGGTTAGCGGGTAGAAACAAATCATGCCATTGGGAGAGGTCTGTGGTCAGCCCGGCTTTTACGGCTCCAACAGACTTGTCCGCCTCTGGTGGATTGCTTCGTCGCTTGCGGCTCCTCCAAGGACACCTATAAGCACCGTCTTTGCGAGGAGCCGCGGGCGACGAAGCAATCAATCTGGTAAACCTGAACGGAATGATATTGGATTACGCTTCGCTAACTCAAGCTACAAGAAAGAAGGGAATCGATCAATCCCGATTCAGTCTGTCGATGACCAGCTTGATGTCCTCCCAAGTCCCCCGGCGGCCCACGGTGGGGTTGCGAAGGACATAGGCGGGGTGATAGGTGGGCATGAGCGGAATACCCTGGAAGTCGTGGAACCGATGGCGCAGCTTGGCCAGCGGCGCCTGAGTGTCGAGCAGGTACTGGGCCGCGACGCGCCCCAGGGCCACGATGACCCGGGGCCGGACGGCCGCGATCTGGCGGCGAAGAAAAGGCAGGCAGGCCGCCGCCTCGTCGGGCAGGGGGTCCCGATTCTCCGGCGGACGGCATTTGACCACATTGGCGATGTAGCAGTCTTCCCGCGGCATCTGGATTCCCTTGACGATGATGTCGGTCAGCAACGCGCCGGCTCGTCCGACAAAGGGACGGCCCTGCATGTCTTCGTCCCGGCCGGGGCCCTCGCCGACGAACATCAGACCGGCCCGCGGATGCCCTTCCCCGAAGACGATGTGGGCCCGGCCGGCCGCCAGCGGGCAGCGCCGGCAGTCGCCCAGGTCGGCGCGTATGTCTTCGAGGGTTTCGGTCCCGGCGGCGGGGGCCGGGGTGGGCGCATCGATCGGTGTTGCATTAAGGGCATCGGGCACGGGTTCCGGGCGTGCATCGGCCGGCGGATCGACCCGAGGCAGCCTGGCCACGCCCAGGGAGGCCATGTAGCGCAGATAGTCTCGGGTCTGTCTGGCCAGGTCCGCCAGTTCCAGGCGCGGGTCCACGTCAGGCCGGGCCCCGGCCCAACAGGACCGCGATACGGTCCCAGATGCGGTCGGCCACGTCTTCCTTGCTCATCAGGGGCAGGGTCTCGACCCCGCCCTGGCGGTCCAGGATGGAAACCTGGTTGGTCGGAACGTCGAAGGCGACTCCAGGGGCGCCGATCTGGTTGGCTACGATCAGGTCCAGGTTTTTCGCCTCCAGCTTGCCTCGGGCGTTCTCGATCAGGTTCTCCGCCTCGGCGGCAAAGCCCACCAGAATCCGGTCTCCCTTGGTCCGCCCGACTTCGGCCAGGATATCCGGGTTGCGGGCCAGATGGATGGGCGGCGGCTCCGCCCCCTTTTTGACCTTGCCCTTGACCCGCTCAGCCGGCCGGAAATCCCCGGGGGCCGCGGCCTTGACCAGCACCCGGGCCCGGTCCAGGCGATCGAGGACCGCGGTCCGCATGTCCAGGGTGGATTCCACGGACACGGTTTCCACGCCGTATGGCGGCGCCGCCGAGGCCGGACCGCTGATCAGGGTCACATCGGCTCCCCGGCGCCAGGCAGACCGGGCCAGCGCTACGCCCATCCGGCCGCTGGAACGGTTGGTCATGAACCGGATGTCGTCCCAGGCCTCCCGCGTCGGTCCGGAGGTGACCAGCGTCCGGACGCCGGCCAGGTCCTTCGGACTCAGGGCCCGGCGGACCTCCTCGGCCATGTCCCCGGGCTCGGGCAGCCGGCCCTTGCCTTCATATCCGCAGGCCAGATACCCGGCCGCCGGGTCCACGACCTCCACCCCCCGCGCGCGGAGGCGGGCCATGTTTTCCTGAACGGCCGGATGCTCGTACATGTGAACGTTCATGGACGGACAGACCACGATGGGCGCGCGCACGGCCAATAGAAACGTCGACACGAAATCGTCGGCCAGCCCCATGGCCATCTTGGCCAGGATGTCGGCCGTGGCCGGCGCGATGACCACCGCCTCGGCCCAGTCGGCCAGGCTGATGTGGTCCACCTCGTAGGGCCGGTCCATGGCCCACAGGTCCAGGGCGACCGGGTTCCGGGTCAGCGTCTGGAACGTCAGCGGCGTGACGAAACGCGTGGCTGAACCCGTCATGGCCACCTTGACCCGGGCCCCGTCCTTGACCAGCAGCCGGGCCAGTTCCGCCGCCTTGTACGCGGCGATCCCCCCGGTCACAACCAGGACCACGGACTTGTCTTGCAGCACGCTCATTCCATCCCCGCTACGGGGGCGCCCCTCAAACCGAGGGGGCCACCCAGATTTCGACGTGGGTGTTGATCGTTCCCTCGTAAATGATGATGATAGCGACCTTTTTCTCCTTCTCAAACAGCAGGACCTGCTTGGGGTACCTGAAAGTGCTCTTCAGCTTCCAACCGTCCTTGACCATGGCCGTGGAAAAATACTTGGCCAGGGAGTCGATTTCCACGTAGCCCGAAAACAAAAGGGTCCCGGCCTTGAAACCGCCGGTCTCGTAGACAAAGGACCGCTTGTCGTCGATCTTCAGATCGACCGGGACCTCGATATCTTCGAAATTGTAATACTGACCCGTGGGGCCGCCTTGTGCCTCGTCGGACTTGAACAGGGAGTCGAACTGGGCGCAGCCGGCCAGCCCGCCTATCATCAGGGCCGCGGCCAGGACCGCGACCAGGATACGCCATCGCACGGACATCGTTTCCACCTCCGTCAGGGTTCTAATTTTTCAAGGTCTCTTCCTTGGGAGCGCTGGTCTTGCCCGCCGGCGGCGCTTCCCGTTTCAGGAAAGGCTGCATGGTCTTCTGGGAAGCGGACTGGCTCTTGAGCGGGGAGACCCAGGCCTCGACCCGCAGGCCTTCCGTGCTCACCGGCAAAGTGATCACGATCAGGCAGACCTTGTCCGGTTTGGTATAAATGAGAATGTTCTTGTTGTATTTGAAACTCGAGAGCAGGGACCAGCCGTCCTTGGCCATGTTCTCCTGAAAGAAGTTGACCAGTTCCGTGGCCGCGTCTTCACGCCCTTTGAAGCCCAGGATGCCGGCCTTGAAGCTCTCGCTCTCGTAGACGAAAGAGCCTTCCCGGTTCAGTTCCAGGTCGGCGGGTATCTTGACGTCCGCGAAATCGTAATACCTGCCCTCCATGGACGGCGGGGCCGGTTTCTCGTCCGCCATGACCTGGCCCTGGTTCAGGCAGCCGGGCAGAAGCAGAAGCACCAAAATCGCGGCAATCGGCCCAAACAGGCTGCGCCCTCGTTTCATATCGACACTCCTTTCACGAACGGATTGAACCGTTTTTCCTGGCCCACGCTGGTCATGGGGCCATGGCCCGGCAGGACGCGGGTCTCGTCCCCCAGGGGATAAATCTTGTCCCGGACCGAACGGACCAGGACCTCGAACGACCCGCCGGGCAGGTCGGTCCGGCCGATGGAGCCGGCGAAAAGCAGGTCGCCCACGAACACCGCATCGACCTCACGGAAGTACAAGCTGATGCCCCCGGGTGAATGGCCGGGCGTCTCGAGAATTTCCAGGCGGTGCGGCCCGAAGACCACGGCCTCGCCTTCGCGGAGATACCCGTCGGGCTTGAAGCCTCGCGCCTCTTCGGCTTGGTGGATCAGTATCCGGCCGCCTGCGGCGCGCTTGAGGTCCGCGTTTCCCCCGGTATGGTCCCAGTGGCCGTGGGTGTTGATGATGGCGGTCAGTCCCAGACCGTGCTCTTCAATGATCGAGACAATGTCCGGGACGTTCCCCCCCGGATCGATGACCACGGCCTCACCGGACGCTTCGTCACCCAGAATGAAGCAGTTGACCATCAAGGGCCCGGCGGGCAGGTGCTTGATCAGCATGAAGTCCCTAATACCGTCCCAGGACGAGTTCCTCCAGCGGCCGACGCTCGGAAGTCTGGTTGCGGTGTTTGGGCCGCCCCAGGGCCACGACGGCCTGAAGGTCCATGGACTCGGGCAGGTCGAACAGGGACCGAACCTTGTCCTGGTTCTTCAGAATCTCCCCCAGCCAGACCGCGCCGTAACCCAGCGCCTCGGCGGCCAAAAGCATGTTCTGGAGCACGGCCCCGGCCGACTGGGCGTCCTTGACCCGGTCGTAGCAGACGTCCGTGTCCAGAAATACGACCACGCACGCGGCCCCGGCCTGAATCGGCTTGCCGTATCGCGTCAGTTCCGCCAGGGCATCCTTTTTCTCACTCGACTCGACCACCACGAAACGCCAGGGCTGGTGGTTGTGGCCGGAGGGCGCCCAACGGCCCGCCTCCAGAATGGAATTCAGGTCCTCCTCCGACAGGCGCTCCTCGGTGAAATGCCGGACGCTCCTGCGGCGAAGAATCGTTTCCAGCACCGGATTGTTCATCTGGATACCCCATCCATCAATTGAAGGTGGATTTTATCAGTCCCTATCGCGATCCGTCAAGAAAAAATCGGAAAAAACCACTTTATTTTGGGGTTATAAACGAATTAAACCCAATATACAGGGGTATTCCATAAAAAAAGGCCGAACTCGACAACCCGGGTCCGATGGCGCCGTCCCGATCGGTCCGTTCGGGCCGGGCAGACGTGAGCCAACGGGTTGAAATCAGGCTTGACGCGGTTCCGGGCGACGGATAAGATACCCCGCATATCTTGATCTATTGAACAAATGAAAATCATCAGGGACCTGGAGGGAGGATCATGGAGGAAAAAGTCTGTATCAAAATCGCCGAAATCGATGCGGAAGAGCTGTACTTCCGTCAACAGGAAAGTGATAAGATCAAGGCCCTGCACCAACGGGCCCAGGAGGCGGCCGACGAGGCCTACCGGGAGAGGCACCGTGACCATTGTTTCCGTTGCGGGACGAAGAGCCTGGTCCAGGTCGAGTACGAAAACGTGATCATCGACATCTGCGCCAACAAGGACTGCGGAGCGATGCATCTGGACCCGGGCGAACTGGAAGCGATCCTGGACCAGCACGACAAGGTCAAAAAGGTCCATCGGGCCATTCTGGCCGTGTTTCGCTAACCCCGGTTTCCGGGCCGCCGCCGGTCCGGGACCATCCCAAGACGCCAAAGGCCGGGCGATCTCGACATCGCCCGGCCTTCATATTTCCGGCAGGCCGAACCGGCCTACTTGACCTTGGGTTGTCAGCGGCTGCACGCCTCCGACTCCCGGAAGCCCTTTTCCGCGCCCCGGGTCAGCCAGCCCAGCATGCGGGCCCACAGGGATTTCGGGTGTTGCGTCCCGGCCCCGCTTCCGGAAGAGGCCCGGACGAGGTTCGTGGATTCCTTCAACGGCTTTAAATCCATTCCTCTCACCTCCATCCCTTTGAAATATACACCCGGCCCGGTTAAAAAGGAAGGGCGCGGGCGGTTGCCCGCCCGCGCCGTATTTGGAGGGAAGAGGTTTGAGGTTAGAGTTCAGGTTAGGGGTTTACGGGGTGTTGGGGTATGTATATGATTATCGCCAGCAGGCGCCCGCGCCGGGCCCATGGCCTCGGCCTTGGCCGCGACCCTGTCCGTCGCCCCATCCATAGCCGGGTTTCCAGTCAGGGTTCTTCTTCTTGAACTCGATCTGGGCCTCGATGCGTTTGTCGGCCAACTGGTTGTTCAGTTTGTTGATCTCGCCCTGCAGGGCCTTTACCTTGCCTTCGTCCACCGGGGACTGGCTGATCAACTGGTTGAGTTCGGCATACTTGCCGTAGATTTCACCTCGCAGCTTGGCCATGGCCACGCTTTCGTCAGAGTCGGAATTCCAGGAACAGGGACCGAAGCCTCGCCCGCCGCCGCCGTAACCCGGGCCGAAGGCCATGGCCGATGTTCCGGCCAGAACCAGGGTCAGAACCAGTGCCAGTCCTACAACGCTCTTTTTTGTCATTTTGTTGTCCTCCCTCGACTTTTTCAGTCGTTCGTTTGGCCGGATTTTAGAGCAACCTTTGGGCCAAAGCCGAATTTCCCGGTTTATAATTTTTTAACTCCATGAATTTATTATTTTTATTTCATCATGGCCCCATGGGCCGGCACCGGTCCAAGGGATTTTTCCACGGTATCGGCTGGATGATATTTTTACACCTGCCGGTCCGGCCGCCTAATTATTAGACAGACGGCATGCTTTTCACCCAAGTTTCCGGTCTTGACCGGTCGTTCCGGAATGGATAGACTGGTTCCTAGGGAAAAAAAATGTGGGCAACTGGAAGGACAAACTCAAGGAGGCCGCCCTCAAGGCGGGCCGGGCCGCCCAGAAGGACCCGCGCCTGCTCAAGGCGGCCGAAAACGTGAAGGAAACCATCGAAGCCTTCCAGGCGGGCTACCGGGAAAAGCTCCGGCCCGACGGTACCCGGCCGCCCTGTCCGGCCTGCGGCAAGCCTTTGCCCGAGGAGGCGAAGTTCTGCCCCGCCTGCGGTGTCCCTATCGAATAACCGGGCCGTATCTCCGGGCTCGGCCCGGGCCTACCTGCCGTCTTTTTTACGTTTGGCCAGCAGCACGTGTTCGAGCAGCAGGACCAGGACCACTCCGACTATGAGTCCGTTGCCGGCCAGGGGCCGGATGGCGGCGGGCAGGAGATCGAGGAAGGCGTGCGGCAGGATGGCCGCCATGGCTCCCATCAGGGTTGGCAGGCCGACGATGAGGTAGTCGCGGTTGGTCAGCCGCTCCTTGCCCCGGTGGATGATGTCGATGCTGACGCCGACGCCGGCGGACATGGAGGCCAGGAGGGCTGCGGCCACGACCGGGCCGGGCACGGCGCTCATGATCGCGGCCAGTTTGCCGAAAAAGGCCAGGGCCAGGATGAGCAGGCCGGCGGCCGTCAGGGCGAAGCGGCTGCCGACCCGGGTCACGGTGATGACGCCCGGACTGATGGAATAGGAGACCGTGCCCACCACGCCGGCCGCGCCGGCGAACACGCCGCTGAGCCCGGTCAGGGCCAGGCCCCGGTCCAGGCGGCGGTCCATGTGGTCCGCCTGGACGATGGGCTCGACGCTGAACAGGCTGCCGGTGGCATTGACCAGAACGGCCAGGTAGGCCAGGGCGAAGGAGAGGGCGCCGGCCGGATCGAACCGGAGCCCCGGCCCCCAATCCGGCCGCGGCCAGTCCAGCCAGGGGGCGTGCCGGACGCCGGTCAGGTCGAAACGGCCCAGCGCGGCGAAAACGGCCACGCCCAGGACCACGCCGATAAAAATGGACAGGCTGCCGGCCAGGCCTTTGAGGTAATGGAACAGGGCGACCATGAGCAGGGTCAGAAGCACGGCCAGGGCCGCGACCGCCGGGTTTCCGTTGGGGTGGGCCGCGTCCACGCCCATGAGCATGTTCGCCAGGTAAGGCAGGATCGTCAGGCCGATGAGCAGCAGAATCACGCCGATGACCCGGTCGGTGAACAGGGGCACGATATGGCGGGTCAGGCGGAACAGCCCCAGGATCATGATCAGCAGGCCCCCGAAGATCATGCCTCCGCCGATAACCGGCCGGCCCGCCGGGGCCAGGGTGGCCAGGGTGATGATCAGGGCCATGGCCGGGCCGTCCAGCAGGGGCAGTTGGTGGCCCCAGAGGGTCTGGGCGATCATGGTCAGCCCGGTCACGATGAGCAGGCGCTGAAAAAAGTCCACCTTCGCCATGGGGGACAGGCCCAGAACATCGGCGGCCAGCACGGATACCACGGCGATCATGGGCAGGAAAATGATCAGCCACTGCACGCCGTAAAGCAGGGTCCGGCCCCAGGGGGGCCGGTCGTTCAAGGCGTAAAGCAGGTCCGGGGCGACGAACGCCTCCTGCCGGGACGGGGTCCGGGCCGCCTCGGGAACCGGGCCGGGTCGGCCCTCGGAATCATCGGTCATCAAATCAACCGGCCTTGGGCGCGACGATGTACTTTTCGATCATGAAGCTGGGGTTATAGGACTGTTTGGCCTGACGCAGACCGGTCAGCCCCAGGTCCTGTTCCCGGTTCACATACGGGTACCCGGACCAGAATTCCCGGCAGAAGCGCTGGTTGATGGCCGCGTACAGACCCCGGATTTCCGGATTGGCCTTCTCGATGTGAATGACCACGGTTTCCGGGTTCAGTTCCTCCCCCAGGGCAAAGGCCTCGACCTTGCCCTCCATGACGATGCACAGTCCGCGGTAGTCCAGGTCCTCGTAATGCTTGAGGGCCTCGCAGATGGCCAGGTCCTCGCTCAAGAGCGAGGGGTCCTCCTGGCACTTCTTCATCTCGCACCAGGCCTCCTGCATATCCAGAACGCATTCGACCGATTCGATGTCCATCTCCTTGACCTCGAACCGGTTCCGTTTGACGAACTGGTTGTAGTGGTTCTTTTTCTGGTGAAACTTCCGGCCGGACAACTGGATCAGGTCCTCGGTCTGATAGACATAGTCGCTCTGGTCCGGGTCGTGGGTGACGACGTGCCGGTCCCGGTCCACGAAGCGGTCCACAAATTTCCGGCCGACCCGGCAGACAGCGGGCTCCGGGGCCGCATCGGACAGGCGCTCGAAAAACCGGTCCATGGCCCGGCCCTTGTCCCCCTCGCCCACGGGCGGAAGACCGAAGGGCTGCTGGCAGCAGGGCGCGCAGACCACGAATAGAAATCCGTCCGCTTCGGCCCAGAAAGGCCGGTAGTGGTGCCGCCACATGAACAGATTGCTGAAGGTCAGTTCCGATGTCTCCGGCGGGTCCCGTCGCAGGTAGTCGTTGAACCGGTCCTTGTCGGCCAGGGACAGCGGCTGGAAGCCTTCCAGGGGCGGGTTGTTCCCGGTCGAAGCCAGGGGGCGAAGGAGCGGGTTCGAGCCGGCCGGGGTCATGACGCCTCTCCGAACCGGGCGACGATGTTGTCCAGCAACGCGGCCATGAGCCAGTAGGTGTCCGGCATGGCCTCGGTCAGTTCCGCCGTCTTGTCCGGGCCGGGCACATGCGGGCCCTTCTGCCACAGGGACCCGTATTGCTTGATGGACCACCGGACGTTGTCCAGGGTGTATTCCGGGTGGAACTGCAAGCCGACCGTGGGGCCGGGAGCCACAAAGGCCTGGTTGGGCGAAGGAGGACTCTGGGCCAGACTGGCCAGCCCGCCGGGCAGGTCGTAATGATCGCCGTGAAAATGAAAGCTGGTGAATATCCCGGGCAGACCGTCGAAGAGCCAGCTCGCCCGGCCGGCCTCGTTGATGCGGATTTCATGCCAGCCGATTTCCTTGTCCTCCATGGCAAAGACCCGGCCCCCCATGACCTCGGCCAGGAGCTGGGTCCCGAAGCAGATGCCCAGGACCGGCTTGCCCGCGGACAAGGCCCGGCCGATGAAGCGCTTTTCCTCGATCAGCCAGGGATACAGGTCATCTTCCCAGGCGTGCTGGGCCCCGCCCATAAGTATGAGCCAGTCGAACGTATCGAGTTCCGGCGGCCCGGGCCGCTCCTTGGCCCCGATAAAGGTCCGCTCCACCTGATGTCCGTTTTCATCGGCCCACAAATCAATGTTGTTGACGCCAAAGTAGGGGTCGTGTTCGATCATTTGAATCTTCATCGCCACCTGCCGCTCCTCGATCCGGACGCCCCGGAACGCGGGCATTTTATTTACTATAGCACATACCTGGCCCAATCGGCAATTGCGGCGCCCCGGATGTTCAGGCCGACCGTCCCGGGCGGGGTCAGTCCTCACCCTTCCCCCGACTGCGGCATTTTACCGCAATCATCCCCGAGGCCTGAACCGCGGCGATCCGCCGCATTGATGGGGCGGATCGCGGCAGACGGTCATATCCTAATGATTCAATTATATTTTTGGACCGTTCCCTTTTCGAGGCTTCCCGGTCATTGCGCCGAAATACGGCGGCAGGCCCGGACGAACAAGGCCTGGCGCGAAGTCTTCCCGAAATTATTCCTTTAATTCCGACTAGATAGAAAAATATCAGCCCTCCCGCCTTTTCGGCCCGCATCCTGCTCCATTAAACCTCAGTCTGACGGAATGCACCCGATCACAATCCAAGGAGGACCGACATGGCCGGCAAGACGAAAAAAACCAGGAGGCCGGGCGGACCGATGGTCTTTGACATGACCTCGAACCAGTGCGTCTGGGCCCGGGCCGGGGTGGTTCAGCCCATGCCCTGCATGAATGCCTTCAACTGCCTGGACTGTCCTTTTGATCAAAAAATGAAGGGCCAGGTCGCTTCGGGCCGGGCCCATGGCGGGCCGGCCCCGATCTCCCCGCTTCCGACCCGGGGTGAAGACTTCCGGACCTACGAGCGGGTCAAATGCCGGCACATGCTTTCCGGCCGGGTGGTCAGCAAGTACTGCGTGTTCGACTATCAATGCAGCGCCTGCGAGTTCAACCAGCAGATCGACGAAGAGACCTTGGCCTTGGGTCCGGGCCGGGTCGAGGCGTATTACGCCGGCGGCTTCGCCCTGGCCCGCCATTACTATTACCATCGGGGCCACACCTGGGCCCGGGTGGAATATGGCGGCCGGGTCCGGGTGGGGCTGGACGATTTCGCCGTCCGCCTGGTCGGCCCCCTGGACCGGATCGAGATGCCGGGGCTGGGTCGGGAGGTCGTCCAGGGCTCGCCCGGGATCGTCTTGACCCGGGAGGGCCGGACGGCCGCCCTGTCATGCCCCATGGAGGGGCTGGTCGTGGCCCTCAACGCCCGGGTCCTTGATCGCCCCGCCCTGGCCCATGAGGACCCGTACGGGGAAGGCTGGCTGATGCTGGTCGAGCCGCGCAAGCTGAAAACCTGCCTGCGGAACCTGCTCTTCGGCGAGGAGGGCGCGGCCTGGATCGAGGACGAAAGCCGCCGGCTGGCCGCGATTCTGACCGAGGAGACCGAGTATCCCCTGGCCGCCACCGGAGGCCGGGCCATGGAAGACATTTACGGCCAGGCCCGCGGGATCGGGTGGGACCGGCTGGTGGGCTCGTTTCTGACCACGGGTTGAGGCCCCCTGCTTCATCGGCCGGGGCGGGTCGGTTACGGATCGGCCTTTCCGCCGCGGAGGCCGAGGCGTCGTTCACAGTCCGGGCAGAAGCAGGCCATGAGCTGGTCGAGCTGGTCGAGTCCCAGGGAGAAGTTCATCAGGCAGCCCGACCTCGGGCAATGGACCAGCCCGCGCAGATGCCCGACCTCGTGCAGAACGACCTTGGCCAGCCGCTCGTACAGGGTTTCGATCGGGGCCCGCCCTCCCCCGGGCTCGATCCTGAGGCGCCGGGGGGAAACCACCGCGGCCCGGCCGCCGAGCTGGGATTCGCCGTACACATGGGTCAGGAAAGGCAGGCAGAGGTCCGCCTCCGTCAGGCCGAGCCGCCAGGCCGGGCCGACTGGATCGGCGGCCAGGGCCTTGATGATGGCCCCGGCGTCGTACTGCCGTCGGGCCGGGATCAGGGCGTACTCGGGTTCGGGCCGGGGGTCGGACACGTCCACCGGCAGGTTGAAGACGGCCTGGACCTGGCCCGCGGCCACGCGCACGGCCACGTCGTCGACCCGGCCCAAGGGGACGATGACCAGGCGGCCACGGGCCGGATCAGCCCCGGGCGAAACGGCCCGGCCCCATGGGTCCATTGGGGGAGGGCCCGTCCTCATACCCCCTCCGCGCTCAGCCCGGTTTCGAGAGGTTGTATTTTTTCATTTTTCGGGCCAAAGTCCCCCGGTCCACCCCCAGCCTCCGGGCCGCCCGGGACATGTTCCAGGCGCAGAGGGCCAGGGTCTGCCGGATGTGTTCGGCCTCGACGTCGGCCAGGGTGCCTTCCCGGTTTCCAGCGGCCGGCGGCCGCAGAAAGGTCAACTCGGCCGCGCCGATCAACGGCCCCTGGCCCACGACCACGGCCCGTTCCATGACGTTGCGCAGTTCGCGGACGTTGCCCGGCCAGCCGTAGCCCGCCAGCAGTTCCATGGCCTCCCGGGACAGCCCCTCGATGGGCTTGCCCATCTCCCGGGCGAATCGGTTCAGGAAATACACGGCCAGGAGCGGGACGTCCTCGGCCCGTTCCCGAAGCGGCGGCACGTGAATCCCGATGACGTTGATGCGGTAGTAGAAGTCCCGGCGGAACCGGCCGGCTTCGATCAGCCCGCCCAGGTCCCGGTGGGTGGCGCAGATCAGCCGGAAATCGCTTTGAAGTTCCGAAACGCCGCCCAGCCGGTAGTAGCTTTTGTCATCGAGGACCCGAAGCAGGTTGACCTGCATGCGCGGGGATATCTCCCCGATCTCGTCCAGGAACAGCGTCCCGGCGTCGGCCAGTTCGATCCGCCCCCGCCGGGCCTGGACCGCTCCGGTAAAGGCGCCGCGCTCGTGGCCGAACAGTTCGCTTTCCAGCAGGTTTTCCGTCACCGCCCCGCAGTTGATGGCCACAAAGGGGCCGAAGGGCCGCTGGCCCCGGGCATGAACGGCCCGGGCCGCCAGTTCCTTGCCCGTTCCGGTCTCGCCGGTGATCAGAACCGGTGCGTCCGTCCCGGCCACTTCCTCGATGGCCCCGAAAACCGCGCGCATGCCCGCGCTCTCGCCGATCAGGTCCTCCAGCCAGACCCGGTCCCGTTCCGCCAGCCGGGCCTGCAGCCGCTCGTTTTCCTCGATCAGGGCCATCTGTCCGGCCAGCTTGGTGATCAGCAGCACGAGTTGTTCCGGGTCGAAGGGCTTGAGCAGGTAGTCGCTGGCCCCCTGCTTCATGGCCTCGACCGCCGACTCGATGGACCCATAGGCCGTGATCATCACCACCAGGGTCCGGGGATGTTCGGCCTTGAGCCGCTCGAGGACCTCCAGCCCGTCCATGCCCGGCATCTTGACGTCCAGCATGACCAGGTCGCTGGGCTCGTTCTGCATCGAGTCCAAAGCCTCGCGGCCGCTCCCGGCCGTGCGCGTGACGTAGCCCGCCTTGCCCAGCCAGGCGGCCAGGGCCTCCCGCATGGGCAGCGCGTCGTCCACGATCAGAACCGACAGGGGATTCATGAACCCGCCTCCATCAAGCCGTCGCCTCCGGCCGGCCCGGGCGGAAGCAGGACCCGAAAGGTCGTCCCCCGCCCCGGCTCGCTCTCGACCTCGATCCGGCCCCGATGGTCCCGGATGATGCCGTAGACCATGGCCAGCCCCAGGCCCACGCCGTGGCCTTCGGCCTTGGTCGAAAAAAACGGCTCGAATATCCGGTCCAGATGCTCCGGGGCGATCCCCGAACCCGTATCCTCGATCTCGATCCGGACCAGGCGTCCGGCCGCGTCCGGTCCGCCCCGTATGGCCAGCCGCCCGCCGTCGGGCATGGCCTCCAGGGCGTTGAATATGAAATTGGTCAGGCACTGCTGAATCTGGGTGTAGTCTCCCCATATCTCGAGGGGCGTCTTGTCCAGGGAGACTTCCAGGCTCACGTTGGCCAGGTCCATCTGATGGCGGATCAGGGTCACGATCCGGTCCAGGATTTCGGCCAGATCGATCCGTTTGGGTTCGATGGGCTGCCGCCGGGCGAAGGAGAGCAGGTTGCCCACGATCCGGCCGCAGCGCTGGGCCTCGAGCACGCTCAGGTCCAGGTATCGCTCGAAGGCGGCCAGTTCTTCCGGAGGCGGGGTCCCTTCCCGGATCGTCTTGAGCATGAGCTTGTTGAAGGTCAGGATCGAGGCGATGGGGTTGTTGATCTCGTGGGCCACGGAAGCGACCAGCTTGCCCAGGGAGATCATCTTGTCCTCCTGGACCAGGCGGGCCAGGTCGTCCTTGATGGCCCGGGTGCGCCGCTCGAGCTTGGCGTTCAGGTCCGAGGTGATGTCCCGGATGACCTCGAGCACCTGGACCGCCTCGCCCTTGCGGTTGAACAGGGGAAAGGTGGACACGTCGCAGTAACTGGCCTGGCCCTGGTCCATGTGTTCGTGAATGGCATGGGCCAGTTGACCGGTTCGAAGGGTCTCCTTCATGGGGCAGGGCGTTTCGAGGCTGTCGCAGGGGGTCCGTGCGTTGTGGGATATCTGAAAACAGTACCGGCCCAGGGCCTCCTCCCGGGTCAGACGAGCCCGGTTCAGGGCGGACCGGTTGATCCAGGCCACCCGGTAGTCGTCGTCGAGAATCATGACGCCGATCTCGGTCAGTTCGGCCATGGCCCCGACAAAGGAGTTGACCCGGCTCAGTTCGTCCGCCTGGGCGCCCAGACGCCCCATCAGCGAAAGCGCGTCCTCGACCAGGCCTTCGAGGAGTCCGCCGGCCGGGCGGTCGATCAGGGCCACGTGTTCCGGCTTCATCCGCCGGACCCGTTCGGCCGCGGACGGGTCCGGACTCAGATTGACCACCAGGTCCAGCCCCGGCATTTCCATCAGCGCTTCGACGCTTCGAAAAACCGGAATGCCCTGTTCGGCGGCAAAACGCCGGCCGGCCGCCTCGGGATCGGGTTCGGCCAGGCCCGCGATTTTCGCGCCCAGACGTTCGGGCCCCCGGGCCTGAAACAGCCTTACCAGGTCCAGGCATTCCCGGCCGCCTCCCACCACCCCGACTTTCAATACCGGCCGGCCCCCCGTGCCGCCGGCCGTGTCCGCCTCAATCTGCCCTTGCATGGACCACGTCTCCTTCCCGGCCTTGAACCATAGTAGCATGTATGGGTTAAATTGGTAAACGTCGTAGCGGGAAAGGCGGGTTGCCTTCAAGAAGACGTGCTGGATCGGGATCGCCATGTCGGGTGCTCCCCCGTCCTGGGGATGCAGGCCCGGGGTAAGGGGCCTATACTGGTCCCATTCCAAACAGGGAGAGCGGACATGTATCTCGACAGGCTGAGCAAACATGACATCAAGGAACTGGTGGTCAGAAACTGGATGACCCATGACGGCATGTGGTTCATGCACTGTCTTCAGGAAGTGGGCATCGAGAAAACCAACCGGATCAACAAGGCGGCCGGGCGGTCCCTGGCGGGCATTGAATTCAAGCGGGTCATGAAGGCCTTCAACCTGGGCCCGGTCACGGACATGGAGACCTTCAAGGAGGCGCTTGAGGCTGGCTGGTCGGTCCTGGGCGGCGACTTCATGGATTTCGGGTTCCGCTTTGAAGGCGATAACGGTTTTCATGCGGAAGCCCGGCGTTGTTTTGCCATCGAAGGCATGAAACGTCTGGGCGTGGCCGATCAGTACGAATGCGGCGTGTTTTCCCGCATGGAGGGCTGGTTCGAGACCATGGGCATCCGGTATTCGGTCAGCCCGAAGGTGACGGGCTGTATGATGGTCACCAAGGGGCGGTGCTACCGGGACTACCGGTTCGAATTCGGAGATTGATCCCGGCCCGGCAGTTCGCAGGCCCGTCCCTTGAGGTGAAAGAAGAGCTTGAGCCCTTTGCGCACCCTGTCGGAAAATATCTTCTTGGATATCAGGCGGCCGGCCAGGCGTTTGTTGATCTCCCCCAGGGTCGGGTAGGGGTGAACGGCCGCGGCCAGGGTGGCCAGGCGCAGGCCGCCGTTGAGGGCGGCGACCCATTCGGTCAGCAGGTCGCCGGCATGGAGGCCGAGTATCTGCACGCCGATGGGCTTTTCCCTGGCGTCGAGAGTCATTTTGACCCGGCCCCCGGCTTCCCCCTCGGTCAGGCCCCGGTCGTTGTCCCGGAAGGCTTCCTCCCAGACCGAGTATTCCAGCCCGGCCTCCCGGGCCCGGGTTTCGTTGAATCCGATGCTGGCCAGTTCCGGATCGGTGTAGGTGCACCAGGGCAGCCATTTGTAATCGGTCCGGCGCGGCAGGCGGAAGACGGCGTTGGCCACGACGATGCCGCCCTCGTACCCGGCGGCATGGGTGAACTGATAGGCGCCGGTCACGTCTCCCGCGGCAAAGATGTGCTTGTGGGACGTACGAAGGCGATTGTCCACCTTGACCGCCCCTTTTTCGACCTCGACTCCGATCTCCTCCAGCCCCAGGCCGGCCGTATTGGCCCGCCGGCCCAAAGCCGCCAGGACCTGTTCCGCCCGGAGCACGGACTCCCGCCCGTCTGAATCCCGCACCACGACTTCCTTCATGGACCCGGCCTCGCGGACCTCGACCAGGGAGGCCCCGAGTCGGAAGCGGACCCCTTCCCCGGCCAGTACGGCCATGACCTCGTCGGCCATGTCCGGGTCCTCCCGGGAAAGTACCCGGCCGCTGCGCTGGACCACGGTAACCTCGGTCCCGAGCCGGTTGAAGGCCTGGGCCATTTCGATGGCGATGGGCCCGCCGCCCAGGACGATCATGGAACCGGGCAGGCGCGGCAGGGAAAACAGGTTTTTGTTGGTCAGATATTCCGTCCGGTCCAGGCCCTTGACCGGCGGGACCGAAGGCGAAGAGCCCGTGGCCAGGACCCAGTTTCGGGCCGAAACGGTCCGGCCGTCGAGCCGGACCGCGTGTTCGTCCGTAAAAACCGGCGTCCCGAACTCGACCCGGGCCCCCAGGCCGCAGAAGCGTTCCACGGAATCATGGGCCTGGATGGTCGAGATGACCTGGCGGATGCGGTCTGCCACCCGGGAGAAATCCACCGGTCCGGCGTCCACCGGCGGTAGTCCGAAGGCTTCGGACCGCCGGAGCAGGTGCCGGACCCGGGCCGTCTTGATCAGGGTCTTGCTCGGAACGCAGCCATGATGGAGACAGTCGCCCCCCAGGCGAGGCTCCTTTTCGACGAGCAGGGTTTTGGCCCCGAGTTGGGCCGCTCCGGCGGCCACGGTCAGACCGGCGGCGCCCGCGCCGATGATCCCCAGGTCGAAATCGTAATTTTTACCGGCCATGCCGCCCTCCCCTGTCTGTTTTCAGCCGATCACCCCGGGCCGGGACGAACGGCATGACAACCAGCATATCGGCCCGGGCGGGCCTGGGCAAGGGCGCGGCGACGCGTCAGAGAAATAGCAGCAGGCTGAGGGCCATGAGACCCATTCCCGAGATGAGGCCGTAGACCGAGACGTGGCCCTGGCTGTATTCCCGGGCCGTGGGCAGGAGTTCGTCCAGGGAGATGAAGACCATGACCCCGGCCACCGCGCCAAAGGTCAGCCCGAAGACCAGGTCGGAAATGAAGGAGCGAAGCAGTACGTAGCCGAGCAGGGCGCCGATGGGTTCCGATACGCCGGACAGGAAGGACATCCAGAAGGCCTTCTTGCGGCTGCCGGTGGCGAAATACACGGGCACGGACACGGCGATGCCCTCGGGAATGTTGTGCAGGGCGATGGCCACGGCAATCGAGACCCCCAGGACCGGGTCGGTCAGGGCGGACATGAAGGTGGCGAACCCTTCGGGAAAGTTGTGGATGCCGATGGCCAGGGCCGTCACCAGCCCCATGCGCATGAGCCGGCTGTTGGAGGCCTTGTCGTCCATCTCCTCGATGGCGTGGGCCTCGTGAGGGTTGCCCTCGTCCGGGACGAACCGGTCTATCATCGCCATGAGGATCATGCCTCCGAAAAAGGCCCCCACCCCGGCCCAGCGGCCGCCGACCATACCCAGGTCCCGACCGGCCGCCTCGCAGGCCTTGGGCAGGATTTCCACCAGGGAGACGTAAATCATGACCCCGCCTGAAAAGCCCAGGGCGCCGGACAGAAAGGTCTTGTTGGTCGCCTTGGTGAAAAAGGCCAGGGCGCTGCCGATACCGGTGCACAGGCCGGCCAGGGCGGTCAGGCCGAAGGCCAAAAGCAGATGGTCGTCCATGACGAGTTCGTCCGTCTGATCCGAATGAAATTTATACCAAGGCTATGCCAATGACGGCTTCCTGTCAACCGGCGGGACCCGGCCTGTTGACCCGGACCGGAAGACGCCCGGATCGTGAACCGGCGGAGAAAAGGAAGCCCAAAGACAAGGGGGCCGCCCGGCGGCCCCCTGTATCGTTCGATTTCCGAAACCGCATCACTCGGCGGGGATTCGCCAGGAAGGGTCCCGGTCCGCCAGCCTGGACATGAGTTCAAAGGCGGAGTGGATGGCCAGCTCGATGCCCACGCCCGATCCTCCGGATTCGGCGCCGCAGAGATACAGGCCGGGCACGGCCGTTTCCACGCCCAGACGCTTTTTCCCGACCTGCCCCGTGGTCTGCCCCAGGCCGATGATGGCCCCGTCTTCCCCCACGATCCGGTTCAGGTTCTCCGGCGTGGTCACGTGACGGAACATGATGGCATCCTTGAGGCCGGGCAGAATCCCGTCCGCCGTGTCGACCACGATGTCCTCAAGCCGGTCCACGTCGGGCGTGCCGTACGGGACCCATATGCCGGCGGTCAGCAATTGTTTGCCTTCGGGCGCGCATTCCGGGGAAAAGTTCGAGGGCACGGGCATGAAGAGGTTGATTTCCTCCGGGAACCGGCCGGACAGCAGGGCTTCCTCGTTGCCTTTGGGGTCCATGTTGCCGATGTGGGTGATGAGGCGGTAGTCGGTGATCGGGTGATCGAGGGCCATGCGGACGATGAGCATGCTGTAGGAATAGGTCATGTCCCGGATGCGGCGGTATTCAGGGTCGGGAAGGGCGCCCGCCGGCAGCAGGTCCAGCAGGGTGCGCCGGCCGTCGGCATTGGACACGACGATCGGCGCGCGATGTTCCGCATCCCGGGTCCGAACGCCCACGGCCCGGCCGTCTTCGACAATGATCTCCCGGACCTCGGCCTTGGTCATGATCCGGCCGCCCTTTTCCCTAATCCCGTCGGCCAGGGCCTCGGAGATGGCGCTGCACCCCCCGGCGGGATACCCGCTGGCCCGGGAACGGGCCTCGTCCCGGATACAGCGGATGAACTCGCCGGCGCTGGCTTCATAGTCCGGAACGCAGACGTAGACCATGTTGATGTTGTTCAGGCAGGCCAGAGCCAGCGGGTCGTTCACGCCCCTGCCGGTTACATAGGTGCGCAGGTCCATTTCGTCCAGTTCCAGCGAGGCCGGGTCATCCATCCGGACCATCTCCTTCATCAAGGCCATGAGCGCGGTGAACTGTTCGGCCGGGATGCGGCCTTCGAGGCCCCGGGGGAAGGCGAAGATATCCCCTCGGTAGCTGGTCATGGGCCGGACGTGCTTCCACTGGATATCCCCGTCCTTGCCCACGGACCGCAACACCCGGCCCAAGGGCCCCTTTTCGCTCTGGCTTATGACATGGGCGCCGATGTCCAGGGTGAACCCGTCCCGATGGAACGAATAGAGCCGGCCGCCGACGGCGGCGTTTTTCTCGAGCAACAGAATTTTCTTGCCCATGAGGGCGGCGGCCACGGCGGCAAAGGAGAGCCCCCCGATGCCGCCACCGACAATGATGGCGTCATGATGCATATGGTTTTGATCCGACAGGGTCATGGTTCAACTCCTCGCGGTATGTATTCACTGATTGTCTGAAATCATTACCATTTTGGCCTGGGTGGGTCAAGACCGGGGTCGAGGAGCGGGCGCCCCTCCGGAGGGATTGTTTTCAATTCCCCCGGGAGAACGCCTGTTTGAGTGGCATGTCGGCATGCTCGGCCATCTGGGAAAACCGTTTCTCACCGCTGGCCCTGGGGGCTTTGACCGCTGCGGTCATGCATGTCTTGTTTTTCATGATGGATGGTCCCGGATGGGCTGGAGCCTATACGCTGAAATCGCTGGTCCGATCCTTGAGCTCCTGGTTCTGGCTGTCGGCCATACTCGGTTTCGGAATCCGGTATCTTAATTTCAACAACCGGGTCCCGCGGTACACCCGGGAGGCCGTGCTCCCGTTCTACATTCTTCACCAGACCGTGATCGTGGTCATCGGTCACTATCGCCCAATGGGCCATGAGAGTGCCGCTGAAATACGTCCTGCCGGCCGCCTCGTCCTTCGGGGTCATCAGCGCGACCTGCCATCTGCTGATCAGGCGGTTCAGGGTGTTGCGGTTTCTGTTCGGCACGAAGGCGTCCAACTGAATCGCCTCACGTCCTTCCAACGGCATCATGGATGAACCCAGACCTTATTTGATGAAGCCCTATGTTTCTTATAAGACCTCCATGCGGCCGGGGGCCGGTCAGTGGCCGCCCTGAAGCCGGCCGTATTCTTTCTGGTCGAACATCTCGATCAGCACGCCTTTGGCGGAACGGCGCTTGACAAAGGCCCGCCTGGCCCCGACGCTGGGGCTGGCCGGCACTTCCAGCACCTCGGCCCCGTTTTCTTTCAGCGACCGGACATGGGCGTCGAGGTCGTCGACCGTGACGCAGAGGTGATAGACCCCTTCCCCCTGCTTGTCCAAAAATTTGTTGAACTCGTGGTTCGGGTCGGTCGACGTGGTCTGCATGAGCTCGATGCCGAAGTCGCCGACTCTGAGCATGGCGTTCTTGAAGCCCAGTTCCGATAAATCCATGCGCATCTCCGGGGCGCCGATGCCCAGCACCTCGGTGTAAAGTTCCAGGGCATCCTCGATATCCTTCACTACGATGCCGACATGGGTCACTTTCGTGAACATTTCGTCCTCCATTATCTGCGCGGCGCGTGCTCCCGCACGAAGGCCACGATGTCATCCGTTTTCGAACCGGACGGAAACACTTCGGCCACTCCCAGCCGCTTCAGTTCGGGGATGTCTTCCTCGATAAGCGGGCCGCCGGCCACCACCAGCAGGTCGCCCATGCCGTTTTCCTTCAGCATCTCGATCAACTCCCCCACGTGCCCGAAACGCCCGCCGATATTCAGCCCGACCGCGTCCACGTCCTCCTGCAGGGCCGTCTGCAGAATCTGCGCGGCCGTGGCCTGCCAGGCGTAGATCACTTCCATGCCGGCATTGCGCAAGGCCGCCGCCACGGTGACCACGCCCCGCCAGTGTCCGTCCAGGCTGGTCTTGGCGATCAATACCCTGATTTTCTGTTCCATGGCGTTCCTCTATACGGGTATCGGGGCGTTCCAGGTGCCCCAGGTGTCGCGATAGACCTGGCCGATCTCGCCCACGGTGGCCAAAGAGCGGATCGCTTCCATCATGGCCGGGAACTGATTGACCTCCGGGTTCTCCACCACCCGGCGCAGCTCATCCAACGCCTTGGTCACCCGGGCGTCGTCACGTTCGCGCCGCATCTTTTCCAGCCGGGCCATGGCTTCCTCCCAAGCCTTGGCAGCCCGATGGGGCCGGACCTCGAAGACCTTCTCTTCGCTTCGGAAGCAGTTGTAGCCCACCAGTTTTTTCTCACCGCTTTCCAGCCGCCGCTCCTGCTCCAAGGCCCCACGGGTCGCCTCGGCGTGAAGCCAGCCGGTTTCGATGGTCTTGACCAGACCGCCCTGGTCCTCGATCTTTTCCAGATACTTCCAGGCCCGTTCCTCGAGTTCGCTGGTCAGCGATTCCACATAGTACGAACCGGCCAGAGGATCGGCCACGGCGTCGATGCCGCTTTCGTGCTGGATGACCTGCTGGGTGCGGATGGCCATCAGCAGAGCCTCTTCCGACGGCGTGGTGATGGCCTCGTCATACGGGCCGATGCCCAGGGACTGGACGCCCCCCAGGGCGGCGGCCATGGTCCGATAAGTGCTGCGGACGATGTTGACCAGGGGCTGCTCCCGGGTGTAGTCGCGGTCCGCGGAAAAGCCATGGATGCGCAGCCGGAAGCACTTGGGGTCCCGGGCCTTGTACCGGTCCTTGAGCAGCTTGTACCACATGCGGCGGGCGGCCCGGACCTTGCAAATCTCTTCGAAAAAATCCCGGCCGATGGAATAATTCACCCCGCCCAGGGCCTGGGCGAAGTCGTCGATCTTCTGCCGGCCCCGTTTGAGGATGTATTCGATGTGGTCGATGTTCCAGGCCAGGACGATGGCCAGTTCCTCGAAGGCGGAAATGCCGTTGGCCCGGGCATTGTGGCCGGCGCAGGATATGGGCACCACATGCGGGACGTTTTGCGTGTTGAATTCCACCACGTCGCAGTTGTTGCGCAGGTGGCAGCTCGGGGGCGGCATGTCCTTGAAGGGCGTGGACAGGTAAGGCAAGAACATTTCCCCCTGCCCGGTGCCGTGGATCTGGCTCAAGGGGACGCCCCGCTTTTCGGCCACCACGTAGACGTTGGAATTGTTCCAGGGCGACCCGCCCATGTGAAAGTAGACCTGGCTCAGGTCCAGCGGTTCGAGCAGGATTTCGTAGTCGGGCAGGCCCAGGATCGGGCTGCCGGTCAGGCCGACGTCGTCCTTGCGGGCGGTCACCTCGGGATGGTCCGGGTCCCACATGTGAACGGTGGTGATCTGATCGGGCTCGAAGACCACCCAATCTCCGCCCACGCCGTGGGAGTAGGTCACCCGGTCGCGCGTATCCTCGACCTTGCCGCTGCCCATGAGCTGGGCGATCCGCCATAGCCGGGAGCGATACATGCCCGGATACGGCCCTCTCGTGAACGGCGCCTGGCCCGGTTCGCCCAGGTCGCGCTCGTAATCCAGCCCGGCCACGTCATCCGGGTTGTACCTGGGTTTCAGTTCGATGCCCGATTCGGTGGTATACCGTTTGTCGCTCCCTGAACCCATTGCAGTCCTCCTTGATGGTTGAGTAGCAGTCTCCGCGCCCCCTCATTAAGGTACTGAGCGATTTTAGCCAGAATCATGCGGCAAGCACCGCGATCCCCATGTTTCGAGCCCTCTGAATCAGGGCATTTGCCTCTCGCAGGGCACAGGCTTGGCCAAGCGGCTTGTGACTCATACCTAAAAAGCGACTTTTCGCCAAATTGTCTGAATATCTTCCGTGTTTCCAAGTTTTGGACATGGTAATCAACATCTTTGCTCCCAGTCAAAAAGAAAACCATCCGTCAGCCATTGCCTGACCATCGAGGCCATCCTCACGGACAATGGCACCGGGTTCAAAGGCCGTCCCACGATCCACCTTTATGACATATTCCTGGATTTCAACGAGATCGAACACCGGAATACAAAGGTGGGCCGTCCACGGACCAATGGATTCGTGGAACGTTTCAGCCGCACCGTCCTGGATGAATTCTTCCGCAAGGGATTTCGAGAAAGGTTCTACAAATCCGTGGATGTCCTCCATGAGGACCTGGGAGTCGTTCCAGGTGGACAAGTGGTCGGCCGGATGCCAGGTCATTGCCGATCCGGTCGAATTCGACGTGTTCATGTCCCTGTGCCGGGCCGCCAGCCAGGTGTGGGGCAATCATCGTGAGGTAATCCGGGATCATAAGAGATAAACGTTCTTTCAATAGACATTCGCATGCTTGGAAGCGCTCAAACACCGGCGGGTCTGCCGCCTTGCACGTGAGCCTCCTGTAGCAGAATGCTGCTCTATATAATGATTAACAATAATGCGGCCACGCCGCCGGCGATGGAGATATAAACCCCTCTCTTGAAGTGTTTGACGCGGGGGGAGTACATCCAAAAAGACGATACGGCCAGGAAGAGCAAGGAAACCCCGTACAAGATCGCAAACCAGATCCTTGAGTCTTGACTGGAGACCCTATGCAACCCGTGTATTGCCCGGAGCCACGCAGGCCAGTCCATTCTCAAGTATGAGGCCTCGCCCGTAACCTTGTTGTAGGTTCCCTTGTCGAAACGAAGTACTTTATCGGTTTCATTCAAAACCTTGAACGTTCTTGTATGCAAGGTCATGCCGAGTTCGATGGCACTCATGTTCGGGGCGAGCTTCTCCTGCACATGGGTTTCACTCATTAGGAAATCCGTGTCCCGGAAAATGAGAAGCACACCGCTTATGCTATAGACAACAGTCAGCCCAACCACGAAAAAACCGATGTATCTGTGCCAGGTTCGCATCTGCTTGTTAAGCGAGCTCATATGTATCTCTTGCGGATAAGGTGGTTGGGCAACTCCAGGTTGCCCATTTTCCAGGGTGTAAAGATATCGGCCATGCTCACGTCTACTTATCAGTGCGGGCCCTCAGCCCAATTGGTTACGAACTTTATCGGGTGCTCATCATCTTAGCACAACTATGGGGATTGGCCAGGCGGGCATGCGGAAAAGGTGATCGAGGACAATCAATGCCTGCCCTCTAGCATTCGCCTCTATTTCAGCTAAGGACATCTCCCTACGAACCCAATTCAACCCGAATTGCCTCGCATGGTCATTCCCAAACCGTCTGTTGGCGATCTTGATCCTCTTGTAGGCTCCAATTCAGCTCGGAGCCGCCGCTCCAGTTCGAAAGTGGTGGGGGTTTATCCACCTCGACCCTTATGCCGGGCAAAATCACCGATTTTTAGCATAACTCACCCATGGTGATCTGGTCAACAGATTGATACGCCCCGATGTTCATTCGAATACTGCTTCATAGTACCGGGCCAAGGGGAAAGCCGACGCAACGTGAACCTGCCACCGGCGGCCATGGTTGGCCAGCTTGTCTCCGACCTTGATTAACCGCTTGATAATACACTCGATGGATCGCCTGACCTCCTCGCCCTTAAGGTAAAACGATCGGAACATGTGAAGGAGATTGTAGGCGATAACGCCCAGGAGCAACCGGGCCTGGTTGGCCTCAAACCGGTGACGCTATCCGATCTGCATGAAAATAAAATCGGTCATTAGATTTCCGTTCTGGATGACCTTTATGTGTCCGGCGTCGAATTGAGCTTAAGTGACAAGGAGGATTTAGCCGCAGAATTCAGAGATGCACTGGACCGGGCATTAGGCAAGCAACCTAATTTTCGAGATAAGGTCATGTCAGGAATTAAAAACGCCGGGGACGGGGTGTTCGCTTCGGCCGGCGCCACGGCCCTGATCGGCCCTACCTGTTTGCCCAGGGGGGGAAGGTCGCCAGCGCGGGCCTGGCCGTGTGGCTCCTCATCGTATTGTCAGAATGGCTTTCCCCAAAATCCAAGGATTCATCAGGGCTGTCAGGCCTGCTTGGCTTCATCGATGAAGAGGCCGACGATGACTGATAAATAAAACACTCATAGGTTTTGGCCTGACACCGAAAAACAAGGGGTTGCAAAATTGCAACCCCTTGTTTTTATTTGCTATTTATGGTGCCGAAGGCGGGATTTGAACCCGCACGGGCGTGGCCCACCACCCCCTCAAGATGGCGTGTCTACCAGCTTCCACCACTTCGGCATATGCACGATCTAACCACTGTCCCCGGCCGGAGGCTTGGCGGACGGTGTTTTGGTTTCCGGGGCGGCCGGGGCGGTCCCCGTGTCGGCTCCGGAGCCGGTCTGGGCCGGCGCGGTCTGGGTCGGAGCCGTTCCGGAGGAATCGGCCGGCGTAGTCTGGGTCGGGGGGGCGCCCGCCGGGTTGGCCGGCGCGGTCTGGGCCGCCGGCGTCTTGACCTGGTCCATGACCGAATCGCCGCCGATCCGGC
>Ga0180009_10001276_pt1 | contig 31253 bp, 31 predicted proteins | sample OS_PC_MetaG_FD_123537 | JGI IMG/M metagenome (GOLD analysis project Ga0180009, IMG submission 123537) | Groundwater microbial communities from the Aspo Hard Rock Laboratory (HRL) deep subsurface site, Sweden - OS_PC_MetaG | ecosystem: Environmental > Aquatic > Deep subsurface > Groundwater...
GGTTATTCCAGAGGACAAGCTCCTGCAGGTTGGTACAGTGCTCCAACCCTGTGATATCGGCGATTTCCCTGCCGGAAGCGCTGAAAGCAACCATTTTCTTCAGGTCTGAAGCACGTATTGCGCCCTCAGGCTTGTGAATAGCCTCCCGCATCGCGGCTTCAAGATTCGGGTCGGGAAAAGTTATCTCAGCTGGGCCGCAGGCACCAAGGCCCAGTGTAAATATCAGAATGATGACCATTAAGTACTTAATGCGCATTACTATTTCCCTGTTACCTGAGTAACGATTATATACATGTGCTCCTGCGTTTAGCAAACGGTTAATACGGATGAACACGATACGTGTCGTTTATAATCAACCCGTTGCAAAACATCGGCCTTTTACCTAAACTTAAAGAGCATACTTCAGTTTGTATCAGTTGCCAAGGAGGAAAAATGAAGCGGATTGGTGTTTTAACCAGCGGCGGCGATGCTCCGGGCATGAACGCTGCCATCCGTGCCGTGGTACGTACCGGTCTCAGTAAAGGCTGGAAGGTTATGGGTATTCAGCACGGCTATACCGGTCTCTGCGACAACAACGTGGTCGCAATGGGTGCCCGTGATGTGGGCGGTATAATCCAGCAGGGCGGCACCACGCTTGGCAGTTCCCGCTGTCCTGAATTCCTGACCGAGGAAGGCCGGCGAAAAGCACTGCGTACCCTTGAGGAACATGCTATCGAAGCACTCGTCATTATCGGCGGCAATGGCTCACAGAGCGGTGCCCATGCGCTGTCCCGGATGGGCTTCCCGGTGGTCGGCGTGGCCTCAACGATAGACAACGACCTGTATGGTTCCGAAATCACCATAGGAGTTGACACCGCCCTTGATGTGGCGCTGCAGGCGATAGACCAGCTCAAGGTGACTGCCTCTTCGCACCATCGCGCCTTCATCGTCGAGGTGATGGGCCGTGACTGCGGTTACCTGGCTTTAATGACGGGCATCACCGGCGGCGCGGAATACATTGTCATCCCCGAGTTTGAAACGGACGCTGAAGACGTGGTCAATGCCATCCGCATGGCCTATGAGCGAGGCAAGGCCCATGCCCTTATTGTCGTTGCCGAAGGTGCAAAATACAACGCCCACGGCCTGAATCACTACTTCTCGGAGCACCATGCAGAAGTGGGATTCGACCTGAGAATAACAACGCTGGGATACGTACAGCGCGGCGGCAGCCCTGGCGCTTTCGACCGCCTGCTGGCAACCCGGTTAGGTGCCGCCGCCACCCAGTACATTAAACAGGGCAAGTTTGGCGTGCTGGCCGGTTTGAATAAGGGACAGATAACACCAACCCCGCTGGCGGAGGTCGTAGCCAATAAAAAGCCTCTGGACCTGGACCTTCTGCGATTGTCTGAGGCGCTGAATATATAGTTACCTATTTATGGTTGAAACTCAGAAGGTCGGTAAAATGAAAGATGCGATAAGAGATATATTAGACTTCACCGGTTCACTGTTCGACGTTGTTGGGATAACGGAGCAGCAGGGCTACGGTACATTGATAGTGGTTGGTCTTGAATCGACACCGAAACGTAACCCTGATGAGTTCGGACGGGAAAACGGTGAAATCAAGTTATTTGGCTTTGAGAAGCACCTATCCCCGTTACTGGAATCGGTGCTCAGTTTCATCAGAGATAAAGGCTATAGGCCCGAACTGGTCGGCAGATGCGGCTATCCCCGACCAGGGCAGTTGAACCTTAAAGAGCTTGCCGTGCAGGCGGGGATGGGAAAACGGGGCAAACACTCGGTGGTTCTGCATGATAAATACGGGGCGCGCCTTCGTTTTGCTGCGATTAAGATAGGGGCCTCGTTTCAACTACAAGATGAGCCTGCTCTGAAAGAGGTGGAGAGCCCGGTCTGCCATAACTGTTCTCTGTGCCTCAAGGTGTGCCCGGTCTATATACTTGAGCCGTATAGAATGGCCGATGTCTCCAGGTGTCTTTCCCGCGTCGCTTTAATGAAAGAACAACAGGGACGGATCATTCCCTGTGACGAATGCCTCAAAGTCTGCCCCGCAGGGTCAAGTTGACACCTTCTTCAGGCAAGTTCGCCGAGCGTATGGCAGTGTAATTCAAGTATTCACCCGATGACCTTATATACCCAGACCTGAGGTAGTGATTCATCACCATATTGTGGGGAATAAACGGGCAGACGGAAGGATAAGGGGTAGAAATCACAGTATTTCTACATATTACGGGATAAATAATCGACGACGCTCGCTTCTATACCCTGTACCTGCTCCAGAGAATTGAAGTCCGTTCCCTGCTCCGGCATGGATAAAAATATCCGGATTGTCTCAGGAAGGTCAAAGTCGTTGGCCTTCAAAACTTCGTGCATCAACGGCATGTGCCGGTAGTAGGTCATCTGGAAAGCGATGAAAGCGTTATTCAGCTGGTCCGGTTTGCCACCCCATATGTCATGAAGCTCGCTGCCCATTGCTTCAAGTAACTGGGCTTTCATGATTAGCGTATCCAGCTCGGAAAGCTTTCCCCCATGATACTGCGCATAGAGGGCGGTGAGCTTGTCGTAATATTCCCGGTAGACTTCACTTTCTCTGAGTTTGTTACTCAATTTTTGTTTCAGGGTCCGGTAAACCGGTGAACCCTGTCCGTACTTATCCCTGGCGAAAAGCATGGCGGCGGTGTAGCTGATTATCTCTGCGGAAGGCTCTTCCAGTCCGTAGGGAAGGTCTATCTGCTCCTGCCAGTCTTCATGAAAAACGATATGGATGAAGCGGTGAAGGGGTGCCTGCATCAAAGACGCGGTCACGGGTGTACCCTCTCCGGCTATAGAAGGAATGGAATAAAAATAAGCATCATACTTCTGATAATCAAGAGATACGCTGTCCCGCGTGCCAAGGGCCGATATCAACGCGGGGTCATCGAGCGAGTACGGCAGTTGCATGCTGGATGTGTAAAACAGGTAGTCATACGCTCCTATTTCCGGGCTGTATGTTCTGAAATTCTCGGTCTCAAGAAAGCCAAGTTCTTTCTCGAAAGCCTTTATCTCTTCTATCAGTTCTAATCTCTGCTCTTCGGTGACGGGCGCACCTGGTTGGCAAGAAGAGAAAGCGGCGGCAGATACAATGGTCAAGATTATAAGTAAGGGTAGTATTTTTATCATCAACTCTGGACCAGCTCCAGAAGCACCCTGCCGGTACCCTTGGGATGCAGAAAAGCGATATGTGTACCTCCAACGCCCCTCCGGGGTGCCTCGTCTATCAGAGGTATGCCACTTTTTGATATTTCACTCAGGGCACCCTCAATATCAGACACCTCTAAAGCCAGATGGTGCATACCTTCGCCGAATTTTTCAATGTATTTGGCAATCGGGCCTTCGGGGTCCGTCGACTCAAGCAGCTCGATCTTGCTTTCGCCCACCGGCAGAATGGCCGTCTTAGTCCGCTGCTCTTCAACAACTTCAATTTCCTTGAGGCCTAGGCCCAACACCTCGGTATAGAGCTTCAGAGCCTGGTCGATGTTATTAACGGCAATGCCAATATGGTTAATCCTGGTTATCATCGTTTCCCTTCTTCAGTTCGGCCTTGATAAAGCTGGCAATTTGATTAATCGTCGTTCCCGGGCCAAAGGTTCCCGTGATACCGATTTCCTTCAACGCCGGTATATCTTTCTTCGGGATGATACCACCGCCGATGAATATAACGTCCTTGTTGCTTTTCTTTCTGAAGCTGTCAATCGTCTTTGAGAAGAGTGGCAGGTGACCGCCGGAAAGGCAGCCCAGCCCGATAACGTCAACGTCTTCCTGTATTGCAGCCTCAGCAATCTGCTCCGGAGTTAAACGCAACCCCAGATAGATGACCTCCATTCCCGCGTCCCGCAATCCCTGAGCCACGGCGATGGCGCCGCGGTCATGTCCGTCAAGGCCCGGTTTGGCTATCAGCACCCGTATTTTTTTATCTACCATAGTACACTCCACTAATACTAAAAACGCACCTTACAGCACGCTAGGTTCCTTATACTCGCCGAACACGTCTCTTAAAGCGTCAGAAATCTCTCCAACCGTGGCATAGGCCTTTACCGCCTCAATGAGAACCGGCATGACATTTTCCTGGCTCCCGGCTACCTGGCGTACCCGGTCCAGAATCTGGCTTATCTTGTCGTTATCTCGCCTGCTTCTCAACCTCTTCAGTCGCTCGATCTGCTTCTGGGCAACACCCTCATCAATCTCCAGCAGTTCCAGACCCGGTGGCTCATCTGAGGTGTATTTGTTGACGCCAACCATAACCTGTTCGCCGGAATCCACCGCCTTCTGATGGTTGTATGCTGACCGCCTTATCTCCCTCTGCATATATCCCCTTTTGATCGCTTCCAGCGCCCCACCCATCCCGTCAATGGTGGCGATATACTTCTGTATACCTTCCTCTATCCGCTTGGTCAGCCATTCCACGTAGTATGAACCGCCCATCGGGTCGACCGTATCGGCGACACCGCTCTCGTAGGCGATTATCTGTTGCGTTCGCAGGGCCAGCTGTACCGCTTCCTCGCTGGGCAGAGCCATGGCCTCATCATACGAGTTGGTATGCAGGGATTGACAGCTGCCCAGGACCGCCGCCAGCGCCTGTAGGGCCACCCTTACCACATTGTTGAGCGGTTGCTGCTCGGCCAGGGTGCAACCGCCGGTTTGAACGTGGAATTTGAGCATCATTGACCGCTCATTTTGAGCATTGAATCGCTCCTTCATAATCCTTGCCCAGATACGGCGCAGTGCCCGGAATTTAGCCACTTCTTCAAAGAGATTGGTAAAAGCCGCGAAGAAAAAGGAAAAGCGCGGGGCAAAAGAATCAACATCCATTCCCCGGTCAACCATGGCCTGTACATAAGCGATTCCATTGGATAAAGTAAAGGCGGCCTCCTGAACGGCGGTCGCCCCGGCCTCGCGCATATGATAGCCGCTAATGCTAATCGAGTTCCATTTCGGCATATTCTGAGCGCAGTAGCCGCAGATATCCGTTGTCAGCCGCATCGAAGGTTCGGGAGCAAATATATAGGTGTTCCTGGCCACATATTCTTTCAGCAGGTCATTCTGAACGGTCCCCATAAGCTGGTTTTGTGCCACGCCCTGTTTCTCCGCAGCAGCGATGTACATCGCCAGTATAATGGGAGCCGTCGCATTGATGGTCATCGAGGTGCTCACCTCGCCAAGCGGGATACCATCCCAGAGGTCTTCCATATCCTGCAATGAATCAATGGCCACGCCGACCCGGCCCACTTCGGGGAGCGCCAGGGGATGGTCTGAATCATAGCCCATTTGGGTCGGCAAGTGAAAAGCGACGCTGAATCCGGTTTGCCCTTGCTTATAGAGGTATTTGTAACGTTTGTTTGTTTCCTCCACGGTGGCAAAACCCGCATACTGCCGCATGGTCCATAGTCTGGTGCGATAACCGGCTGGCATTATGTTCCGGGTAAAGGGATATTCTCCCGGCGGACTGGCATCGATTTCATTTTCCGGTATTTCATCTGCGGTATATACCCTGTCAACCACGATTCCATCAACTGTGGTCTTGAATTCTTTTTTCCTTTCCTTCAATTCTGCCATGACGCCTATCACTTCCTTCCCGCCAGGATTTTTCCGCAACTAATAATAACGCTGCAAGATGATATTTGCAATGATAAAATTAGGGCCACCATCGGGCAACGGCATTAAAATAATGCCGCATACTGGATAATTCTTGTAAAATTTCACCGATGATACTATTACATACGGCATGGTACAGAAGTGGGAGTATCTGGGAGTTATTTGGAGTATATAGACGTATTATCTTCGTTACTCTGGTAAGGGGTAATATAATGGTTTATTGTTCCATTTAAACTGCCTTGTTCGGGTTTTTTCCTTTTGACTTATCATTTTCTGTTTGCTAAAGTACACTAGTTTTCCGGGCTTACAAGCATAATATGAAGTTTAACGATACTTGTAAGGAGGTTATGTAAAGTTTCAGCCAATCGGCTGTTACTTTAACTTCATTATATCCGGCGGATTTTTCCCCCAGCCAATCCCTCCGCTTCTGATTCCCTGATATCAAATATTAAGTAATACTATGTCTGATAAAAGCCATAAGATACGCTGCCAAGAGGTATGGAAAATCTTCGGGCCCAACCCGGAGAGCGTATTTGATTTAATCGAAAACGGTGCCTCCAAGCAGGAGCTTATGGAAAAGACTGGTCACGTTATCGCCATCCGGGATGTCTCCTTTGAAGTTCAGGAAAACGAAGTTTTCGTTGTTATGGGTCTTTCCGGAAGTGGCAAGTCCACACTGGCGCGCTGTATCAATCGCCTCATGGAACCGACCAGGGGTTCTATCTACATTGACGATACCGATATTGCCAAGATGAATGACCAGGAACTCAGGGAGCTGCGCCGCCATAAACTGAGCATGGTTTTTCAGAACTTCGGCCTTCTCCCCCATCGTTCGGTTTTTGACAATGTCGCCTTCGGCCTGGAGGTGCGGGGAGAGAAAAAAGAGGCACGGTATAAAAAGTCTCAGGAGGCGATAGAACTGGTGGGCTTGAAAGGCTGGGAGAGGAGCCGCATCAATGAGCTCAGCGGGGGCATGCAGCAGCGGGTGGGCTTTGCTCGCGCCCTGGCGGTAGGACCAGAGATTCTGCTCATGGACGAGCCTTTCAGTGCCCTTGACCCGCTCATCCGCCGCCAGATGCAGGAAGAATTCATAAATCTGCGCCAGCAGTTGAAGAAAACCGTGATTTTTATCACCCACGACCTTCTTGAGGCTCTCACCCTGGGCGACCGTGTCGCCATCATGCGGGATGGAGAGATAGTCCAGCTGGGTACTCCCGTGGAAATTGTTAACAATCCGTCGGATGACTATGTACGCGAGTTCGTTAAAGATGTGCCTCGTGGTAAAGTGCTGCCGGTTCGCGATATCATGGAGGAACCTCTGGTAGTCATCACGGAAGAACAGCCGGTTGCGGCAGCCATCGGAGAAATGGAGAAGAAGGAAGTCGACTTTGCCTTCGTGGTGGATAGTACCGGCATATTCAAAGGTGCCTTAACCAAGGAGCATGCCATTGACACCAAGGATAACGGGTCGGTAAAAGCGGGCGAAATAGTCGAACGGGAATGCCCCACTGCGCTGCCCAATGCGACCCTCGAGCACTGCCTGCAGCTGGTAGCGGAGTGTAACATCCCGGTGGCTGTTCTCGACGAGGCGCAGCGCTTGCAGGGGATGGTCACCAGAACGGCCATAATCCAGGCTACCGGTGGTAACGGCGCCCAGAACGGCTCCAATGGGAAACGCTAGCCTGTCAGAAGCCAAATGCGGATGTTCGCTGTGCCTTCATTCATACACCAAGAGAGGAAAGGATAAAGCCTGATGCTGGATTTCCCCAAAGAATGGGATTTTGGTTGGGAAGTAATTAAATTCATAGACGGAGTAGTTGAATGGGTCGTGATCAACTGGGACCCGTTTTTCTCGGCAATCAACAGCGGTGTTCTTCACATCCTGCTGCCCTTTGAAAGATTCCTGCTGCTGATTCCCTGGTGGGTATTTATCATATTAATTGGCTTCATCGCCTGGCGCGCTGCCGGCTGGAAATTCGGCATCATCGCGGTATCTTTCTTGATAGCGATGTCCTTTCTCGGCCTGTATGACCTGACCATGAGCACCCTTGCCATCGTTCTTACCGCCAGCCTGATATGCGTCATCCTGGGTCTACCACTCGGGATAGCCGCAGCCAGAAATAATCGCTTTGACGAATTGCTCCGCCCGGTATTGGACGGGATGCAAACGCTCCCTAGCTTCGTTTACCTTATTCCCGCGCTCATGCTGTTCGGGCTGGGTAAAACACCGGCGGTTATGGCCACGACTATTTACGCCATTCCGCCCATCATACGCCTCACCAATCTGGGCATACGGCAGGCAGATGCCGCGGTGGTCGAGGCCGGCAGAGCCTTCGGCGCCACGGCCTCGCAGCTCCTGCGCAAAATTCAGATACCGCTTGCCATGCCGACCATACTCGCCGGGCTAAATCAGACCATCATGATGGCACTGGCCATGGTCGTTATCGCCTCCATGATAGGTGCCAAGACGCTGGGGACAGAGGTCCTCAACGGTATCGCCCGTCTTGAGGTCGGCCGGGGCTTCACTGGCGGCATCAGCATCGTATTCACCGCGATTATCCTGGACCGTATCAGCCAGGGATTTGCCAAGAAGGAACGCAGAGTTATGACAAGATAGCACCAGCATCTCGGTAACAAATAGCCAAGATTACGGCAGAAAGGGGGTGAATGAATTCAGAGATAAGCGATAAACGTTTTCGTTAACTGACTGGTTGCGCTCAAGCAACTTGAGATACCATAGTTAGGAGGGAAAATGAAGAGAATCAATTCACATTTGAAACGAGGCATACTGGTTCTGGCCGTGTTGCTGCTCGTAGTTTCCATGGTGGTGGGCTGCGCCGGCCCCAAGGAGAAGCCGACCATCAAACTCGCTGATGCCCAGTGGGAGTCCCTCTGGATCATCAACGCGGTCTTCGAATATATCTCGGAGAACGGCTACGGCTACCCGGTGGAGACCATTGAGATGACCACGCCCATCGCCGAACTGGCCCTGTCCAACGGTGAGATAGACATCTGGGTGGAGCTCTGGGAGCAGAACTGGAAGGATAAATACGACGAGTACATCGCCGAGGGCAAAATCGAGAACATGGGACCTGTCTACGAGGGTGGCCCCCAGTTCTGGGTCATTCCGCAGTGGATGGCTGACGAGTACAACATAAAGACGGTCTTCGATATGAAGGACCACTGGGAGCTGGTGAAAGACCCCGAGGACCCGAACAAGGGCGCCTTCATCAGCTGTATCATCGGCTGGGAATGCGCCGAAATCAACGAGGTGAAGATGGAAGCCTACGGGCTCACCGAGTACTACAACATCATCTCACCTGGCAGCTCCGGCGCCCTGGATGCCGCCCTCTTAGGCCCGCAGATGAAGAAAGAACCGGTTTTTGGTTACTACTGGGCACCTACAGCGCTCATGGGCGCGTATGACTGGTATGTCCTCGAAGAGCCCCCGTACAACGAGGCGATCTGGGAACAGATAACCGCCGCCAGAACTGACCAGAGCCTGCGTCCCCTGTCAGAGGCCTGCGCCTACGAAACCCTTCCCACCAACAAGGGCATCAACCCACAGCTGCGCGATAAAGCGCCTGAGCTTGTCGATGTCATGGATAAAATGGAGCTGGGCCTTGCGGCCATCAACAGGGTAGCCGCCTGGGCCCTGGAAAACGAGGTCCAGGAGTGGTCACAGGCCGCCGTCTACTATCTGGAGAACTACGAAAGCACGTGGAAGACCTGGGTTACCGACGATGCCTACAAAAAGATAAAGGATGCATTGGCGCAACCATAGTAAGCGATTGCGTTTGAAATGTCTCCAACCTGTCTTCATTCAGGGGGAGCCGATATCGGCTCCCCTTTCTTCGTGCTGGATTTGTGAGTATAAACAGGTGTAAAATTTAGCTTAATGGTAAAATGTATCACAGAGCAACAGTCACCAGATTACATTAACAGGAGCGTGAACAATGATAGTTGATGTACACACCCACGTGCCAACCCATGTTTCAGAGGTACCACCGGCAGAAGAAATCGTGAACAAACAGATGCGGCCGGATAAGCCGGTCAGGCTCACCACCACCCACCGTGATTTCTTCAAGGCAATGGAGCCGGTGGACCGGGTCATCTCCTTCGGCATCGCCATGCCACCGGACCGTCCCGCCGTTATCGGGGAAAAAGACGCGAAGAAGGCCAATGACGCTACAGCCGCACTGGTGGCTAAGGCACCGGAGAAAGTTATCGGCTTCATGTCTGTGTGGCCGGATGCGCCGGACGCAGTTGAGGAAATGGAGAGGGCCTACCACGAGCTCAAGCTGCGTGGACTGAAGCTGGGGCCAAACTATCAGAACTTCGAACCCCTGGGGCAAAACGCGCTTCGTGTCTATACCAAAGCCCAAGAATGGAACCTGCCCGTCCTGTTCCACCAGGGAACCTCTCCCATACGCGATGCACCCCTCCGCTATGCCCACCCGCTGGTGATGGACGAAATCGCCATTCGTTTTCCCGACCTGCGCATCGTCATGGCCCATATCGGCCACCCCTGGCAAGAGGACTGTCTCATCGTGATACGGAAACATCCGCACGTATACGCCGATATTTCGGGGCGGTTTTATCGACCCTGGTCGTTCTACAACGGTATCCGTATGGCCTACGAATGGGGAGTGATGGATAAGCTGCTTTTGGGCTCTGATTATCCCATAACGATGCCGCAGGAGGCGATAGACGGGTTACGCAGCCTGAATGATTTTATTAAAAAACACCACCTCCCGGAGGTTCCACAGGAGCTATTGGAACAAATAATCCACCAGGATGCACTGGCGCTGCTGGGCCTGAACTGAGATTAAGCCGACTTGCTTGACGTTCTGTGATACAATATCAAGTACGGTAGAATTGAAAAATCATTGGAGGTGAAATGCTAAATCATGTTTAATTTCGATGAACTAACCAATAGCATTGTTGATGGACAGGTTGCCAAAGCAGCCGAAGCAACGCAGAAAGCGCTGGCGGCACAGGTGCCCGCCAAAGAGATACTGGACAAAGGCTTGTTGCCAGCGATGAACCGTGTGGGCAGCGACTTCGAAAGCGGGGAGATTTTCCTGCCCGAATTGCTTATGGCCGGCGATGCCATGAAAACTTCAATTGGACTGCTGAGACCAGAACTTTCAAGCCAAGGGGCTGCCTACGCCGGGAAGTACGCCATTGGCACGGTTGAGGGCGACCTCCATGACATCGGCAAGAATATCGTCGTTCTCATGCTTGAGGGAAACGGCTGGGAAGTCACCGACCTTGGCATAGATATCACCCCGGACCGTTTCTGCGAGGAAATTAGAAAAGGAAACTATGATATCCTCGGGCTGTCCGCCCTGCTGACCTTCACCATGCCCAAGATGCCGGAAACGATAAATATCCTCAAGGAAGCCGGCCTAAGAGACAAAGTCAAGGTAATGGTAGGCGGCGCTCCACTGAATCAGGCCTTTGCCGACCAGATCGGGGCTGATGCCTTTGCCCGGGACGCCGTGGAAGCGGTGACAAAAGCAAAGGGCCTTTTAAATAAATAATTGGGGGTAATAAAGATGCAGACGCTTACCAATCGAGAGCGTGTGATGAAGGCGGTTCACCTCCAGGAGCCTGATACCGTCCCAACTTTTGAACTCGATATTGATGAGAGGATTATTGAGGCGCTCAAACCTGGCGCCACCTACGAGGATTTTATCGAATACATGGATTTGGATGCCATTTGCTATCACGAGCTAAAAACGGACTCCTTTGAAGTACTGGATAAAGCCAAGGGCCTCGTCCGCGACCAGTGGGGCGCCATCAAGCAGTACTCCGGGGTATCACGTACCATCCCCATGGTTCTGGAGCCGGCAATCAAGTCCAAGGAAGACCTGGCCAAATACGTCCCTCCCGACCCCGACCTGCCAGGGCGGTTCAAGAGACTAGAAGAGGCGGTGAAAAGATTCAAGGGGAAGCGGGCTATTATGTCCGTGGTCAGACCCTTCGGCACCATTTATGGCAGCCTCCGCAACCAGGATGAGCTGTTAAAGGACATGATAAGAGACCCCGAACTGGTGGAGGGTTTAAATGAAATTACCTCCAATTACTACAAACGTTATACCAAAAACCTGATAGATGTCGGGGCTGATATAATCATTGAAACCGCTGACTGGGCATTTACCAATGGCCCCATGGTGTCACCTAAGCATACGGCCAGATTTCTCATCCCCGGCTTCAAAGAGGTCGTTGATTACTGCCACAGCCGGAACATACCGTGTCTCAAGCACACCGACGGGAACATCTGGAGCATCTTCGACCTTATTGTAGAGGCCGGCGCTGATGGCGTCCACCCGATCGACCCCGTAGCCGGCATGGACATTGGAGAAGCAAAGGAAAAGTACGGCGACAGGGTCTGTATCATGGGCAACGTTGACTGCGGCAGACTGCTGAGCTGGGGAAGTAAAGAGGAGGTCCGCGAAACGGTCAAGGACTGCATCCGCAAGGCGGGCAAGGGTGGAGGCTACATCTGCATGTCCGGCAATTCCATTCATGGCGCCGTTAACCCGGATAACTATGCCGAGATGATACGGGCCATAAGAGAGTATGGTAAATACCCGCTTAACCTGTGATAGTGCCGATTCTGCCTTCAGAATAACGCGGTAAATACTAATCCCCGCCCGTAAGAGATTGGGAACACATTAGAGCGTGTACTCAGTCTCCAGTCTATTGCTGTTAATTAAGCCACATATGCGGTGCCTTTTGACGCTGCTTTCCGGTTGGAGTAAACTTCCCTCAGGCAGAAATGAAGCTTTACGAGTTTGAAGCCGGCGACCTGTTTCGACAGGAAGGTATACCCGTCCCCGATTTCGCAGTCGTTGACAGCCCTGCGCAGGCACGTAAAGCAGCCGAAAAAATCGGGGTTCCCGTCGTGGTTAAAGCTCAGGTCCTGATCGGAGGACGCGGGCTGGCCGGGGGGGTTAAACCTGCGGAGTCTCCACAGCAGGCAGAGGAATTTGCCCGGCGGATTCTGCAATCGTCCATCAGAGGGCTACCGGTAGACAGGGTAATGGTGGTGAAAAAAGCGGAAGTGGCCCGGGAGTTCTACCTGGGAGTGACCATAGATGGTGTCGCTGGCAGCCCGGTGGTTATCCTGAGCACCTCCGGCGGCGTTTCCATCGAGGAGACGGCCAGGACTCACCCTGAAATGGTTGTTCCCAGGCAGGTTTCCATTTCGGCCGGCCTGAGCCTGCCCGAAGCAAGGCAAATGGCTCAAAAAGCCGGGCTTACTGGCGATGAATCAGCCCGCATAGCCGAGATTCTGCACAGGCTCTACAATGTTTTTCGCAAATATGATGCCACCATTGCTGAAATCAATCCGCTGGTATGCACCGTAAAAGGTGATTACCTGGCCCTTGATGCCAGGATGGATATCGACGATTCCGGTCTGTTCCGTCATCCGGAGCTGCAAATATCACCCGAAGACCGCATTGCCAGCCTCCTGGAGAGGAAGGGGCGTCAGATCGGGGTAACCTACGTGGAACTGGACGGCGAGGTCGGCATCGTCTCCAGCGGGGCAGGCCTGGGCATGGCAACCATGGACATCATCGGGCGCAGATACCGCCCGGCCAACTTCCTGGAAACGGGAGGAGGCATCTCCGAAGAACTTCTTTACCGCGTCATGGAACTGGTTATGCAGAAGAAGGGTCTCAAGGCCGTGTTCCTCAACCTTCTCGCCGGAATCAACCCCATTCATGAAGGCGCCAGGGGAATCGTCCGTTTCCTTCAGGAGCACCCGACAAGCATCCCCATCGTGGCCAGAGCGCGAGGAAATCGGCAGGAGGAAATCTGGCAGATACTGAGAGAGGGAGGAGTTGAGGTGGTCACCGACGTGGCCACGGAAAAAAGTGTGGAATACCTTTTCCGAAGACTGGAAGAAACAAGATGAGCATCCTTTTGAATCGCGATACCAGGGTGCTGGTGCAGGGCATCACCGGTCGGGTGGGCCGGGCTCAGACAAAATGGATGCTGGAGTACGGGACGAATATCGTGGCCGGCGTGACTCCGGGGAAGGGCGGCGAGGAGGTGGAGGGCGTACCGGTTTATGATAGCGTCGCCCAGGCCGTTGCCGAGCGCGGAGCGGAGGCCTCCGTCTTTTTCGTACCGCCGGCAGCGGTTAAGGACGCCGCCTTTGAGACCATAGACGCTGGCGTCAGTCTTATTGTGGTGGTCACCGAGCACGTTCCGGTACACGATGCCATGGAGATAAAGGATTACGCTTCAGGACGCAACGTTCGGCTTCTGGGGCCAACCAGTCCCGGAATCATCACTCCGGGAGAGGCCAAGATGGGCATTATGCCCGGAAACATGTTCCAGCCCGGTCGAATCGGGGTCATTTCGAGGAGCGGTACACTCGCCTACGAGATATGTGTCGACCTGGCCGAATCTGGTTTGGGCCAGAGCACTGTTGTGGGTATGGGTGCCGACCCGGTGCCATTCACCGGCATGTCCGAACTGCTGGCTCTTTTTGATACCGATCCAGCCACGGACCTTGTTGTCATCGTCGGCGAGGTGGGAGGCATGCAGGAGGAGCACGCTGCCCGGTTTATCGCCGACCGTATGAAAAAGCCTGTGATAGCCTACATCGCCGGCCACAGCGTGCCCGAGGGAAAGCGCATGGGCCATGCTGGAGCCATCGTACAGGGCGACCGGGGCACGACAAAAAGTAAAATCAGCGCTTTTCAAAAAGCAGGTGTTGATGTGGCGGAATACCCGCTGGACGTGGTGAAACTGGTTCAGAACAGGCTGGGGTAATACTGCTGGGATCAGTAAGATTGATTACTTTATGTAAATGTCGAATATCTCCTGCGTGCGGACATCATCGCCTTCCATGGATGCCCTGATGTGAGCAAGAAATATTTGCGTATTGCCTTTTTGCTTTGCCTTGAACCGGAAGACCTGAAAGAGCACAATGGTTCCGCCTTCCTTGGTCTCACTATCAACCATACTCTCCAGTAGCTCGAGCATTGATTCATCGTATTTTTCCCGCCATATATAGCCGGAATTAAGGTCGAACGATCGGGCGATGGTAAACTCATTGTTTACCTTAACTTCAATTTTCTCCACCGGCAGGAAGCCGTACTTTTGCTGCTCTTCTTCTTTCTCACCACATCCGGCCAGGAGACCAATTACTATTACAGGTATCATTGCCAGGAGTAGCCACTTAGTCATTTTTATCCCTTTCTACTTACTCTTATTCTAATTCACTGTCGAACAAAACATCAAATGAAGCAGCTATGCTTATTTCAGGCTGATTCTGGCATCCACCACCCGGTATCCCTCCCCTTTCGCCATTACTTTCACCGGATTGAAGTCCAGCTCCGCAATCTGTGGAATATCCTCAACCATGGCGGACAACCTGAGCAGCAAATCCTGCATTGCCTGGATATCGCTGGGCGGCGCCCCCCTGAAACCTTCGAACAGACTGGCCATTTTGATTGAACTGACCATTTCGCTGGCATCCAGCTCGGTGAGTGGATGCAGACGGAGGACGATATCCTTTAACAGCTCGGCCTGCACGCCGCCCAGGCCAAACATTATGAGCGGTCCGAACGTCGGGTCCTGCGTTACCCCGGCAATTATTTCAACGCCGCCCGTAATCATTTTCTGGATGGTTACACCTTCCATCTCAGATTCACGCCCGATGGCCGCCAGCTTATCTTTAATGGTATTAAATGCGGTTTTCACTTCATTTTTCGAATTGAGGTCCAATATCACACCACCCACGTCAGTCTTGTGCGTGATGGACGGCGAGTTTAATTTAACGACCACCGGAAAGCCTGCCTGCGCCGCGATGGCAGCTGCCTTATCCGCGCTCTTAGCGACCGATGTCTCAACAATACAAATGCCATAACAATTTAACAGGTCCACTGTATCCTCTGCGGGAAGCCAGAACGGCCTCTGCTTATTCCGGCTCATTGCCGTTTCTATGATACGGCGTGCCTGTTCCCGTTTAATGCCCTTGATGCGGGGCACGATGCCTCTTGGCTTTTTCGTTAACTCGCGGTACTCAACCGCTTTGGCCAGCGCTGAGACAGCGTTTTCGGGGAAGGGATAGCACGGCACAAAGCTGCCTGTCGTTCCCAATCTGGCTCTGAATCCCCGCTGCCCCATGAAGCAGGCGAGCAGAGGTTTCTTGCGCCGCTGATAAAGGGTGCTGACGCGTCGGATGGACTCTTCCACCAGCGATGAGTCTATGACCGCCGCAGGGACAAATACCGCCAGGACAGCATCGACATTATCATCCTCGGCCAGCACCCTCAGGGAACCTTCAAATTCCTTCGGGGTAACACTGCCGGTGAGGTCCAGTGGATTGCCAATCCTGATATCCCGTTTGATGAGCTGGTCGAGTTTCCCTGCCGTTTCAGAAGAAAGCTCGGAGAGGGTCAGCCCTTGCTGCTCCGAGGCATCGGCGGCCAGAATCCCCGGCCCACCGCCATTCGTCACGATGAACAGTCTTTTACCTTCAGGGAGCGGCTGGCTGGAAAGCAGCGTTGCCACGTCAAAAAGTTCCTGGATACTATCGACGCGAGTGATTCCTGCCTGGCGGAACAAAGCGTCCGAGACCACTTCGGGTGTCGCCAGCGCGCCGGTATGGGATGAGGCAGCGCGGGAGCCGACCAGCGTGGTCCCGCCTTTGACGATAACGATTGGCTTTTTGGCTGAAACACGTTTGGCGATACGGCTGAACCTGTGCGGATTACCAAACGACTCCAGGTAGAGCAGGATGACTCTCGTCGCCGGGTCATCTTCCCAGTACTGCAGCAGGTCATTGGAAGAGATATCGGCACGGTTGCCCACGCTGACAAAGTCGGAGATACCCATATTGAGGTCGTTCGCGTACTCCAGAATGACCAGCCCCATGGCGCCACTCTGGGACAGAAAGGCGATATTGCCGCGGGGTGGATAGATGCGGGAAAAAGAGGCATTCAGTCTCACTTCAGGGTCGGTGGTGAGGATTCCCATGCAGTTGGGGCCCACCAGCCGCATACCGTGGCCCAGCGCCACATCACGCAGCTCCTCCTCACGGGCGGCTCCCTCCGGCCCCCTTTCTTTGAATCCATCGGTGATGACAATTATGGCACGAACACCCTTTCGCCCGCACTCGTCCGCCACTTTGGCGACAAACTGCGTAGGCACGATGATTATGGCCAGGTCCACTTCTCCCGGGACATCAAGTATGGAAGGATAGGCCTTCACCGCCATTATGGCATCCGCCTTCGGGTTCACCGGGTAGACAACGCCGGCGAATCCGCCTTCCATGATGTTCCGGAAGACCAGCTGCCCGATGCTGCCCGGTTGCCTGGAAGCGCCGACCACCGCGATTGAGCGCGGCGCCATAACGTTTCGTATTGAAGCGACCGTCGATAGGCGTTCCCTTTCCGCCTCTTTCCTTTCCACCCGCCGACTTCTGGCTATGGGAATGGTAAGGTGGTAGACACCGCCTCTGAGTTCGCTGTCAATGTGGAATCCGTAATCTTTGAGAACGGACATCATGCGTTCGTTCTCGGCGAGGACGTCGCCTTTAAAAAAGGCGATACCATTATCACGGGCAATGTTAGCCAGCCACTCGATAAGCTTAGTGCCAATTCCCTTGCCGTGGTAGGCGTCCTCGATGGCGAAGGCAACTCTCGCCGAGCGCTTATCTGGAAGGCGGTAATAACGCCCGATGGCAACGATTTCCTTGCGCTGCTCTTTTTGCACCTCGCCAACCAGCGCAAAGGTGTTGTTATAATCCACGGTACAGAAGCGCAGGGCGTCCTCAGGTCCCATTTCGCCCGGGTCACGTTGAAAGCGAAAGTATTTGGTTTGCTGGCTTTGTCGCTGGAAAAAGGCAAGCCAGCGCTCGGTATCATCCTGACGTATCGGTCTCAGCAGTATCCTTGAGCCATCTTTCAGAAGTACTTCAGTCTCGTACTGTGCTGGATACGTTGAACTTGTTGCCACCGTCATCTTAATCACACTATCTCCCGTTTCATGAACGACGTATATATCATAAATCAGTAAAGACAAGTAGTAAAGGGGGTTGAATTCTGAATTGCCTTTGACAGGCTTCCCCGGTGCTTCTATTTTTGTTCCGGGGTGTCAATGCTCTGGTTTGCCATTTGCGGTGTTAGAGAGCATAATGGGAAAAGTTTTCCAGAATCACAGGATAAACGTAATAAGGAAGGAGCACGCCAATGAAAACAAGGAAGGTCGGTTTCATCGGTCTGGGCTCAATGGGCAAAGCGATGGCAACGAATATTGCCAGGGCCGGTTACCCGCTCACTGTGTTTGATGTCAGAAAGGAGCCTCTCGCTGAGATGGAGAAGCTTGGCGCACGGGTGGCTAAAAGCGCCAGGAAAGTCGGCGAAGAGAGCGATACGGTTATCGTTATGGTGCTCGATTTCCAACAGGTGAAAGAAGCAGTGTTACCTCCCGAAGGTGCACTCGGCGGTATGCGCAAGGGAACCACTCTCATAATTACGAGCACGATTACACCGCAGAACGTGACCGAGGTAGAAAGCGTTGCCCGCGAGCATGGTATATCGGTTATCGATTCACCGGTAAGCGGCGGCAGGTTAAGAGCAGAGGATGCCAGTCTGGCATTGATGGTGGGCGGGGAGGATGCGGTGGTAAAAGAAAACGAAGATGTCCTGAAAGCGGTGGGAAGCAATGTGTTTCACGTGGGAAAGGTCGGGCAGGGTCAGGCAATGAAAATGGTCAATCAAATCCTGGTCAGCGCCAACATCGTCTCAGTGGCCGAGGCGATGGTCATGGCGGAAAAGCTGGGCATCAACCTTCAGACCGTGTATGACGTCATCACCAGAAGCTCTGGAACCAGCGAAGTGCTACAACGGATGGGTCCGTCGATGATTGCCAGAGATTTCGTACCCAAGGTTACCGTGGACATCCTTATCAAGGATACGGGTATTATAATGGACACTGTCCGAGCACTGGAGATACCCCTTCCGGTGTCCAGCACCGTTTACCAGATTTATCGAATGGCCAGAGCCCGTGGCCTTGGTCAGAAAGACGCCATCTCGGTTTTTCAACTTCTTGAGGAATTCGCTGGCCTGTAGATTGAGGAACAGGTCAAGCATCCCGCAGCCAGTTCATGACTCTTCCTGCCTGGCCATCAGATAACCCACCCCGGCACGGGTGAGGATGATTTTGGGGTCGCTGGGGTCGGATTCAATTTTGGTACGCAGACGTCTTATATGTACCCTGATGCTATCCGCCGCATCTGGATAATCTATGCCGTACACCGACTCGGCCAGCCCGGAATGGGTAACCACCCGCCCGGCGTTTTTCATCAGGTGATGTATTATAGAGCCTTCAGTAGGCGTCAGGCTTATCTCCTGTTCTCCGCAAAAAAGTTGGCCGGCGGAGGGGTCAAACTTCAACGGCCCGCAAATCAGGGGCGTTCCTTCGCCAAACACGCCACGGCGTCGCGTCACCAGCTTTATCCGTGACAAAAGCTCCATCTGTCGGAAAGGTTTAATAACGTAATCATCCGCCCCCCACTCCAGACCCTTGACAATATCAGTCTCGTCCGACCTGACCGTCAGAATCAGGATTGGCACATCTGAGAAAAGGCGGATACGCTTCAGTACTTCAAAGCCGCTGATATCAGGCAGACCGAGGTCCAGGATGATGACGTCCGGGCTATCGGACTGGAGTAGTTCAATTCCCCTCTCTCCGAGGTGAGTAGATAGCACCTTCGATTCAGGCCAGCTTATCTGGAGTGCCAGAGATATGGCTTCCACGATTGCCTGGTCATCCTCAATGATGAGAACTTTCATGATTTACTTCCTGTGTTAACTTTTTCCTTCTGCCCGGTTCCGGCCAGCGGTATGGAAAAGCCAAAAGTGCTGCCCTTTCCTTTTTCACTTTTTACCCATATCCGTCCCCCGTGAAGCTCCACCAGCTTCTTGGACAGGCTCAAACCAAGCCCCAGACCACTCAATCGCTCTCGATCGCTCTCAAGAGAGCGGTATGGCTCAAACAGTAATTTCTGCTCATTCCCGCTTATCCCAACGCCGGTATCCTGAACTTCCACCACCAGATTATCACGCTCTACCCTAGCTTTCAAGGTTATTTTACCTCCGGGATGTGTAAACTTTATCGCATTGTTCACCAGATTGAGTACAACCTGTCGGAAACGCTCTTCATCAGCCACGATTACTGGCAGTGTGTCTGGAAGCTTTGCGGTGAGCGTCTGCTCGTTGCGAATGGCAACCGGTATCTCTTCATCAACAACCCTCTGTAAAAGTTGTTTTGGGTCCATGGGTTCCGGATTCAGCCTCAGCATACCGACCTCGCCTTTGGCCAGGTCAAGAAGTTCGTCGATTCGCCGGTTCAGATTGTTTGCTCCGTGACTGATATTTTGCGCCAGGCCATACAATTGCTCGTCTTTCAGCTTTTGCATCAGCAGCTCGCTTGATGCCATTACCGGCGTAATCGGTGTTTTCAGTTCGTGTACCAGTGCTCTGGTAAATTCAATCCGCTTTTGTATCTCCGCTTCCAGAGTCTTTCTCAGTGCTCTCTCCTTGTTATAGAGTTCCTGCAGTTTATCTTCCGCCCTCTGGCGCTCCGTAATATCGCGGGCCGCTCCCAGGATGCCAATGGCACGTCCCTCAGTATCCCGAAGCGCAGACATTATCGCCTCAACCCAGACCGTGGAGCCATCCTTGCGCTTTACCTCAAGCTCCAGCGTCCTCGACCGGGTCAGGTCTTTTGCTTCCTCGCCTTCCCTGGCACTTTCTTCCATAAAAACGTCCATCGCGTGTTCGAAGGAGGCAGGGGTAAGAACCTGGTCCAGCGACTGTGCCCGGGCTTCTTCGACGCTATGTCCGCTAAGCCGTACCACCGACGGGCTGACGTAGGTGAACTTCAAATTCACGTCCATGGCTAAAATGACATCGGTGGCGTTTTCTGCCAGCAGGCGATAGTGCTCTTCGCTTTCCCGCAGCTCACCCTCCGACTCCTCTATTGCTGCCAGTAAACCATTGATAGTGCCCGCCAGAACGGAGAGTTCATCTGTCCCCGGCATCTGGACCCTTTCTGTAATATCACCGCTGGTGCCAATGCTCTGGATACCATTGCTCAGGTGGGTAAGCCTGGACAGCACCTGCTTTTCCAATAGCAGGATAGTAACAATGCCAAACAGCAGTCCGGCACCAACAATCATCAGCATCAGATAGGCAATGGCCACGTCCTGCTCGTAGATACTGACTGAACCAGCACCATTATTATCGAGCAGGATACTTTCGGACAGGAAATAGAGGATAACGATGAGTCCGAGAAACATCGTGCCGACAATAATTCGGGTTTTTCTGCGCAGAGTCATTATGCTGCCTTCAGCTTGTATAATGATGCCGGGTTGTCCCTGAGCATCCGCCGTGCCATTGAAACGGCTTCATCTTCACTAAGGTAGCCCTCATCGACCTTCTCGGAAAGGACACGGGCCACCATCTGACGCGCCATTACCGCATGCCCGTATGCCATCTCCACCGTCATTGAATCTCCACCAAAGGCCATGATTTTATTTCCGGGGACCGTCTCTATCAGTTCGTGCAGCAGTCGCCTAGCCATCTCCGGCGAGATAATGGGCAGCCAGGTAATGTCAGCCGTTACATTGGCAAAGTATTTGGCCAGCGTTGCCCACTCGTGAACGTATGGATATCCTCCGTGGAAGAGGTCGAATTTGGCCTCCTTATACTCAATAAACAGGTTTACCAGATGGGTGGGGTCGGCATTGGTGATGATGTTTTCATTGCCTTCCTGCAGGCCGGTATGTACCTGAATCGGTAACCCGACTTCAATGGCCGCGCGGATTACCTGATGCATCATATAGTCCTGGAGCGGTTTGGCCTCAAGCCAGGCGAGTCCCTCACCAAGGTGGCTGGCAATTCGGTTGAAGGCGATTTCCGCCTCATGCCGGGATACTTTATCGTACTTCAGGACGCGATTGTAGGCGAGGGCGCTTTTGACCGCCACAGCGCCTCCGGCTACATATCCCTCCAGCGCGGTGCGCATCGCCTTTACCAGGTCATCCAGTGAATGTATGGTTATTCCCGATTCCCCTTCAAGGATACCGAGGTCGGCCCGCGACAGCACGCCTACGAAATGGTCCAGCCGCATGGTCGGGACGAAGATATCTGGCTGCAGGTCCGTGCTCTGCCAGTCAACGATGGACACGGCAATATTTGCTTTTTCCCTCATAACATAGCGATACCAGTCCGGCTTTCTGGATTTGGCGATTGCCTCGGAAAGCTGGCGGTAGGTATTCCGGTTCAAATCATCAATGCCGAATATACCCCGGATGGTTATCAGCGTCTGCTTTGCGTAGGCCGTATTCCTTATCATCTCCCAGAAAGGCTCCATCGCCTGCCAGCGCTCGTCCAGAGACATATCTGCCCTTTCCGGTTCAGGGATGAAGCGGCGTACTTTGCGTCTCTTATACGCCTCCACCCTCACGCGGTGCATCGGGAAGCGTATGGCCTCCATCATGCGCGGCGACAGTCCCGCCGAAATCAGGTCGCTGGAATTATAGTGCGCAAAAAGGTAACTGAAGTCCACGGCGCACTCATTGCGTTCCGCCTCGAGCATGATATGTTCGTGCGTATCGACAAGGGAGATGCCTTCAACCTCTGCCTTTATCCGCTCATTGGTCTGGTTCACTATTGCCCCTCTCAACCTTTCAACATTTACTTATCATACACTACAGGCTATCGATTTCAGATTAGCACCAGTATGGAGTTATGTCAACGCATTGATTCGGGTCTGAAAGTATGACAGGTGAACTTTATTCAGAATTTGCCTTTGAGTTTCTCATAGGTCTCAGCCAGAGCCTCCGGCAGCACCTTCACATCGGCCAGAACGGGCATAAAGTTGGTATCTCCCTGCCAGCGCGGCACTATATGGGTATGGACATGGTCCGCTATCCCGGCACCGGCCACTTTCCCCAGGTTCATGCCAACATTAAAGCCCTCAGGATTCATTTCCTGACGAAGAACCTCGATACAACGGCTTACTATCTCGAAATGCTCGTTTCTCTCTTCAGCAGTGAGGTCTTCCAGGTTGGCCACGTGGCGGTAAGGCGCGACCATTAAATGGCCCGGGTTATAGGGATAGTTATTCAGTATGACGAAGTTCTTAATGCCCCGGAAAAGGATATAATTATTAACATCGTCATCCTGCGTGGGATTTTCACAGAGAAAACAGCCCCTCGGTTTTTTCATGCTGATGAACTGCATGCGCCACGGCGCCCAGATCCGTTTCATAAAGCGCTCCTTATTCCTTCACTTGCTGCTATTTTAATCGGCGGACCTCAACACGTCAACGAAAGGGCTGATACTTTTATGGTTTTTGTCGCAATAGCGTTTTTCCCAAGTGGTATAATAATGCTGAGAAAGTGAGGTGACGGCTATGACTATCGTGGTCAATGATAGCAGTTTGCAGATTGAACAGCTCCAGCTGGGACCTTTTGGCACTAACGCCTACATTCTTATCTGTCAGGAAACCAAAGAGAGCATTATCGTGGACGCTCCCGCCGAAGCGGATAAAATCATATCACGACTGAAAGGCACTACTCCCCGGTATATTCTGCTCACCCACTCCCACATGGACCATATCGGTGCACTTGCCCAACTCCGTTCCGAGTTGAAAATACCCCTGGCGGCTCACGCCGCTGATTCCAGCATATTGTCTCCGCCACCGGAGATATTGCTCGAAGATGGCGATACCATTGACTTCGGGAAGATTCAGATTACTGTCCTGCACACACCCGGGCACACGCCGGGCAGCCTCTGCTTCAAAACAGGGAACTATCTGCTATCGGGAGATACCCTTTTCCCGGGAGGGCCGGGCAAGACGGGAACACCCGCCGACTTCGCACAGGTTGTAAAATCGATAACGGATAAGATTTTCACGCTGAATGATAATACGCCGGTTTATCCAGGACACGGAGAGCCAACCACTATAAAGAAGGAAAAAGAAGAATTTAAAATCTTCTCCTCACGCCCACGCGACCCCAACCTCTGTGGTGATGTGCTCTGGCTTTCGTCCTAATAATGGATTCAGCTACCAGAGGATTTCCTCACGGTGAAAGGCCTCGGCGAGCTCGTATTCCGTTCCCTTGGCCCTGTCTTTTGCCCACTGCCTCATCCTTTCCTCCAGGTCCGGAAAACGGCTGTTGCCTACCTGGCTTTCGTGACAGCGCAGTGCCTCCAGCTTGATATGAAAGGTATCCGTGATATCGGAGCGGTGATTGATATTGTCGATGATGGTCCACATCCAGACCTCTTTCACCCGGTGTGGCTTGAGCCCTTCTTCCAGCAGGTCGGGATAGGCAAGATGGTCTCTGGCTAATGGGAAAACGGCGTCCAGTACCACCTGCCCGGTAACTCTGTGGTCACGGTGCCAGATATACCGGCGATACGGGTCAGCCGAGACGACGATGTCGGGTCGGTACATCCTTATCAGCCGGACGATTTCCTTGCGGAACTCGGGCGTATCTTCCAGGCTCTGGTCTGCGTGGCGCAGGAAAATAACCTCTCTCACGCCGAGCACTTCAGCGGCACAGCGTTGCTCACGCTCTCGAATTTCAGCCAGGGCCTCCGGCTTTACGCTGTAATCACTGGTACCCTTGTCACCGTTGGTGCAGACAACGTAGACAACTTCCTTACCTTCCGCCACCCATTTGACCACGGTGCCCGCTACGCCAAACTCGGCGTCATCCGGGTGCGGTGTGATGACAAGGACATCGGCTTTTTTAACTGACATTGGGGAATCTCCTTGTTTCCGAGGTACTAATTAGCATTGTATAACATCGGGGTACTTGATACAATTTTGGGATAGGAATATGCCATAATGAGCCAGCAGACCTACAACATCAGAAATTACCGGCCCTCAGATTTCGATGAATACGTAAACTTACACATTGAAGCAGAGAAGATAGACCGGTCGGGGCTCTGTACTTCACGGCAAACACTCCGGGAATATTTGGAGCGACCTCTCTATAACCCGGAAAAAGACCTTTTTATCGCCGAGTCATCAGGGAAAATCGTTGGCTTCCTGAATATTAAGACGGAAATGATCACCCGCCGGGTGCTGCTTGATTGTCTGGTGCATCCCCAGCATCGCCGCAAATCTCTGGCGAAGCGACTTCTCGAGCAGGCTACACAACGCGCCAGAGAGCTAGAGGTCGAGGTAATGCACGTCAATGTTTTGGAGGCAAATACCGCCGCCCGGGAGATACTCTCCAGGTTTGGCTTCAGCATAGTCCGGCAGTTCCTCGAAATGAGCCTTTCTTTATCCGAGGCAAAGCTGCCGGATACGTTAAACAGTGAATTCACTCTGCGCTACCTTCAGCAAGGCGAGGAAAAAAGACTGGCTGACGTCCAGAATTGCTGCTTCACCGATACCTGGGGTTTCAATCCGAATACGCCGCAAGAGATTGCCTACGCTTTAAACCTGAGCGGTGCCTCAGCAGAAGACGTTGTCCTCATATATGATGGTGCTCGACCTGTCGGATACTGCTGGACTAAGATAAACTGTGAAAAGAGTACGGAAACGGGGAAGGAAAAGGGACGCATCTTTATGCTTGGCGTCGACCCTGATTACCGCAGCAGGGGCATCGGCAGGCTGGCGCTACAGGCAGGACTGTCTTACCTCGAAGATAAGAGCATTAGAGTTGCGGAATTAACCGTGGACAGCGAGAACCCGGCGGCCTTTTCACTCTATAAATCTTTCGGCTTTCAAGTTACGGCACGTAGCTTATACTATGAAAAGCAGGTTGATTAGCCGGCTCCGTCTGTTCCGTTCGCCAGGAGCGCACGGCACTCTCTGGCTACAGCCCCGGCGATATTCGGCCAGCTAAACGGCTCCAGCGAAGACCGCATTATCGATGCCAGATGCCCATTGTCATCTGAGCGCGATAGTGCCAGCTTTATCTCGTCCGCCAGCCTGCTGGGCTCATTGTCATTGACCAGGAAACCGGTCTCACCATGCCTGATAATGTTTTCCGCTCCGCCCACTTTCGTCGCCACCACGGGGGTGCCGCAGGCAAGCGATTCCAGCGCTACCAGGCCGAAGCTTTCATAATATGACGGGACAACGCAGACATCGGCCGCACTGTAGAGAAGTGGCAAATCAGACTGCTTCATCAAGCCCAGAAAGTCGACCGAGTCCCCTATCCGGAGCTCCTCTGCCAGCTTCCTCAGTCGTTCGATTTCATGTCGACTGTTCCCCCCACCACCAACGATTAGAAGTCGCGGCCGACAACCATTCTGAAGATAGGTCATAGCCATCATCAACCGGTCGATGCCCTTTAGCGGTTCAATGCGCCCGACGAATATAATGGTCTTATCATCATTCAGACCAAGTTGTTTTTTGGCCTCTACCCTGTCCATCGGTCTGAACATATCCATATTTACGCCGCAGGGGATGACTTTGACTCTTTCCGCCGAAGCACTGTAGTGCCGTATCAGGTCTGCCTTTTCTTTTTCGGTAGCAGCAATAATGCGACTACAATCGCTGATGACGGAGCGTTCTGTTTTGATGCGGAGCTCAGGCTCTTTTTCCCCAACGCCGACCGCGTTTTTCACCGCGCCCAGGGTATGGAACATGATCATGTGAGGCACCCGCCACCATTTCTGCAGATGCTTTCCCGCCCAGGCTGACAACCAGTAATGGCTGTAAACCAGGTCGTAGTGCAGGTGGTTACGTTTGCGGAAATCCTCAAGGCGCCTGGCAAAATCAGGGAGGTGGGGGTATACTGCCAGCTTGTGTATTTCTTCATCCTCGCCCGCCCTGAGATGAATGAGGCGAGCATTCTGTCCCAGCTCATATATTATCTTGTCCTTGGAGTCGTGAACTCTGGTATATATATCAACCCGATGCCCCAGTTTGCCCAGCTCACGTGCCAGCTCCAGGACGTAGACGCTCATGCCGCCAGTGTCTTTGGTGCCCAGCTTGCCCACCGGACAGCTGTGCGCACTGAGCATGGCAATCTTGAGTGATTTTTCGCTTGGCAAAATATTTCTCTCCTTGTACCTCTATTTAATCGTTACCCGGCAATTGTACAGTCTGATTTCACTGCCCCCAAGCTGGTATTTATACTTCTCGGCGCCCTTGAGAAAATCCCATTTCTTTCTGCCCCGATTGATGCTCTCCTTGATACAGAGAACCTTGGAAAGCAAACCAACGCTCAGGGAATCGTACTGGGGGTCGTAGGCGCTGTTATAAAGATACATCACCTGGTTGCAGTCAAAGCCCATGATCATGGCCGCCGGCTGCGCCTCCACTTCAAGGATACCATATCGCAGCAGTTTGATTCCCGCCATAGCTTCAGCCAGCGCTCGGAAAAACGTCTCTATCTGAGCTGTCATGAAATCCGCCTTTTCCTCACGGCTCAGGGAAAAGAGTTTTAGGAAGGTGTCAGTCAGCTTGCTGACATCTTGTGGACCAACTTCATGACAGCGATACTGCACGTCTCCGACACCCCACAACCTTCTCAGCTTGCGCCTTACCTCGTGACGCTGTTTCTTGTCCAGTCCCTCAAGGTATTCCTCCCAGTTGGCGGGTAAATCCATCTCCACGGTTACATCGCCTTCCTGGCAGATTACACTGCCGCCGTGTTTTTCGACCACAGCTACCAGGCTGGTAATCACGCTTGAGTCCGGCCTCACCGGGTTCAGTTCCAGTTGCTGGATACCTTTCCTGGCCAGGTCATCAAGCAGGACATTGAAAAATTCAGCTTCTCTTCCGGGCACGATGATGAAGTCCTGGTAATCACAGACATCAGCATTGCCCACAAAGCATGCTTCTTTGCCTTTGAGATGAAGCGGGGCGATACCGATAATACCTGACTTATCACGTACCGCGGTCAGGTATAATTCCGATTTTGGCTGAAAAGTACGCCACCAGACTTCCAGCCACGCCGGTAAAACAAAAATAGAACCCCACTTCAACCCAGAGCCAGGATCATTCCAGTATGAAGTGAGGCGGTCGAAACTCTCCTGAGTTACGGTAAAATTCATATTTAGCTACCAGTGTATCACCTTGCTAGCCGCAAAATCAATTTGGATAGAACGGCGTTATTTTTTCGTTTTATCTTTTTTATCTTTGACATTAAACCGGTATTCCCTGGTCCTGCTGAAAATGGCGGTGAAGAGATGGGCCAGAAAGACCAGGACGCCGACAAAAACGATTACGGGTGCAATATCCTGCATTGATGCCGTACCTTTTTACTTCTGATAATGGATACTTTAGGTAGCCGAGCCCACTTTGCCAAGAGCCGATTTTGCCCTTACCTCGCTGATATAGTATAATGTGTTTGGTTTGTTAATCTTCGAAAGGATTTTATCATGACCGAGAAGTCTCTGACTGATGTTAAAACATTTATTGAAAACGTAAACAAGAAAGATAAGCGCAACGGCAAGAAGATACGCTTTGCCTGGATGAAACGGAAGGGGAAATCGAGCCAGTAGACACTAAACCTTATTTGTGCCGGCTCATCGCCGGTTCAAAAGGGTGCCCCCTGCGAGCAAAATCAGGTTGATAAGTATCTGAAGCGTCAACTTCCTGCACCCAGCCATTCTCTATCCCCAGTTCATCCAGCAGCCCGATGACCTCTTCATATTCCTGCTCATTGATTCTGCGACTAATTAAAGGTATCCGCGTAGCACGGTGGGCCGGGTAATACTGCGCCATGATGCTGACCGTGACCGCCGGAGAAACCTCGTTGACCAGCCAGGCGAGCGATTCCCGACTTCCCGCCAGCCGGTTGGGCAGTATCAGGTGTCGCACGAGCAATCCCTTCTGCGCGATACCGCTTTCGTCCAACGCCAGGTCACCAACCTGCCGATACATTTCCTTAATCGCGTCTCTGGCTCGCTCCACATAGTCCGAAACCCGCGAAAGTTTCCATCCCCAGCTATTTGAGGCGTATCGGAGGTCGGCCAGATAAACGCTGATGATGCCGTCAAGCGATTCTAAAGTATCCACAGAATCATAGCTGCTGGTATTGTATACCAGCGGTATTTGCAGGCCCATCGGCACTGCTTCCAGCAACGCTTTTACTATCTGCGGGACGAAGTGCGATGGCGAGACAAAGTTGATATTGTGGCAGCCCAGCTCGTTCTGGAGATAAAGCATATAGCTGGCCAGATTTTTATAATCAACCTGCTTGCTTTGCTGTGCTCTGTGGTTTTGGCTTATCTGGTGGTTCTGGCAGTAAGCACAGCGCAGATTGCAGTTGCCGAAGAAAATGGTCCCCGAGCCTTTGTCCCCGGATATGGCCGGTTCCTCTCCATGATGGGCACAGGCCGCCGCCACAATCGGCAGGTAGCCGGAATGACAGAAACACTTCTCGCTTTCCAGTCGATTAACGCCGCACTTCCTCGGGCAGATATCACAGGAACGCAACCGCGCCTCCAGAGTCCTGGCACGATGCGCTAATTCGCCCGACTTATACAACGCAATGTATTCAGGTTCCATAATTACAATGGCCAATAATTACTGCTTTTTGCGCTTCACCTCTAGGACGTGCTGTTTCAAATCCAGGATTTCGACTTCTTGCTCCGCCGACACATTTCCTTCCACCGATCTTGCTTTCCAGTATTCACCCTCAATCCGTATCACACCGCTGGGAGTTAGTGGTTCAATTACTTCACCCACCAGACCAATCATGCCTTCCCGACCGGTAACCTGTCTGGCGTGAAAAGTGGGTATGACCAGTTTATGAATGACAAAGACTAAAGTACCCAGTAACAAGGCGACCACAATCGCTAACCAGAGCGGTAGGCTGATTTTAAAAAACCAAAGAGCGGCCAACACCAAAGCTATGGCTACCGCCTCGTCCAGGAGCAGGACAGTAACTTTAAGCCAGTCTTTAATTGTGCGCTTAGTGTTCTCCTTCACCATGCCCTGACTACCTCCCCCTATTACCCTAATATGGCAGCAAGCCTACTCTTGAAGGTCGAATTGCCACTGGCACCAGTATTCCGGCGGGTGTTCGTCTGGAGGACAGGTCACACAGGTCAATTTGATTCTGGGGTCAATAACCTCGATATAGGAGTTGAGGTATGCCTTACCCACCGACTTGCAGGGAAATTCACCCCTCCCATCCCTGAGCCTCGCCTTCTGCGGCGGGCAGTCGGTGAAACGCAGCACCGCCCGCTCATCGGTAAGCTCCACAGCCTTCGGCTTGAAAACGTTCAGAACCGGGTCGAGCTCGATGACCCTGATAAGCTGTCGCATCGGGCTGCTTTCCTTAATCGGCAAATATTTCGGCACCCGTCTTGCCTGCGTCAGACATAATCGCCGCCAGACCTCGATATCTATTTCCAAGGCCGCGTCGAGACCGTATTTCTCCTCCACCAGCGTGACCCAGAGGCCGTCAAGCGTATAGGCGCCTCGTGAGCACAGCTCCACCAGCTTTTCAGCCGGTATCTTGGAATATTCATCTTTAGCCATAAATTATTACCTCTATTGTGGTTGGGGCTTAAATAAGTGTTCAGGGGTTTTTAAGTGAAATTCACCTGTCCCCCTGCTTCTCTATCTTTGCCCAGGTATCCCGTAACGGCACCGTCCGATTGAATACGATTTTCCCGGCAGATGAATCGGTATCGACGCAGAAATAGCCCTGCCTCTCGAATTGGTACCGATTTCCGGGTGTTGCGCCGGCAAGACCGGGTTCAACACGGCACGAGGTCAATATTTCCAGGGAATTGGGGTTTAAATAAGCCTTGAAGTCAGCCCCATCCTCCACATCAGTCGGGTTTTCCTTGCTGAATAAGTGCTCGTACAGGCGTACTTCAGCTTCGAGGGCGTGCTCAGCCGAAACCCAGTGCAACGTTGCCTTGACCTTCCGTCCATCCGGGGAGTCACCGCCCCGCGTGGCCGGGTCATAAGTGCAGCGGAGCTCAACCACCTCTCCGCTCTGTTCATCCTTGACCACATCCACACAGGTGATAAAATACGCGTATCTCAGCCGCACCTCACGGCCCGGCGCCAGGCGGAAGAACTTCTTCGGTGGGTCTTCGCGAAAATCCTCCCGTTCGATATATAGCACGCGCGAAAAGGGTACCTTTCGTGTCCCCGCGCCGGGGTCCTCGGGGTTATTCACCGCATCCATTTCTTCCACCTGGTCTTCCGGATAGTTCTCAATGACCACCCGCAGCGGGCGCAGCACTGCCATAACGCGTTGAGCCTGCTTGTTTAAATCCTCGCGGAGGCTGTGCTCAAGCAAGGCAATATCGATGGTACTGCCGGTCTTCGCCACTCCAATGCGCCGGGAAAAGTTGCGGATGGACCCCGGTGTGTAGCCACGTCTGCGCAAACCCGATATCGTCGGCATCCGTGGGTCGTCCCATCCACTCACATACCCTTCCCGTACCAGTTCCAGAAGCATGCGCTTGCTCATCACGGTGTAGGTGAGATTGAGTCGGGCAAACTCTATCTGCCGGGGATGATAAACGCCCAGCTCGTCCAGGAACCAGTCGTATAATGGACGATGGTCTTCAAATTCCAGCGTGCAGATGGAATGGGTAATCCCTTCGACGGAATCCTCAAGGCCATGGGCCCAGTCGTACATCGGA
>Ga0180009_10001277_pt1 | contig 31252 bp, 39 predicted proteins | sample OS_PC_MetaG_FD_123537 | JGI IMG/M metagenome (GOLD analysis project Ga0180009, IMG submission 123537) | Groundwater microbial communities from the Aspo Hard Rock Laboratory (HRL) deep subsurface site, Sweden - OS_PC_MetaG | ecosystem: Environmental > Aquatic > Deep subsurface > Groundwater...
AGGCCAAATATCATAGGCAAACATGATTACTTCTATAAAAATAAGGATTATTATTGTCATTTCTAAGATAACTTCCTTCCTGGTCCTAATTGATTCAAGAAGTATGTTTGAATTGTTCTGAATAAAATTTAATTTATATTCAACAGTTTCAAATCTCTCTTCAATTTCAAAAAGCTCATAGATATTGTTAAACAGCCAATCCAAATTTTCTTTTTCCCAAGTAATGGATGGCCCCTCCAATAAAGACAGCTTTGAAATCATAGCCTCAATTATTGAGTTATTTGCACCAATTATTTTTAATAGATTCCTACTCCTAATTTTTAATTTGCCTTTTTCCTTTAACTGATTATTTAATTTAGAAAACTCTTCCATCATATTGTCTACTTGCACTTCATAATTATCTAATGCAACTGATCTTGCTATCACCCATGCTAGGACCATAATGGCATCTAAGTTTATCTTTTTCAGGTAGACTTCCCTGAATTCAATGATATCTTTATTGCTCTGAACGACAATATAATCTTCTTCATAAGCATCTCTTATTTTTTCAGGAACTATGCTAATATTTTTCTCTTTTAAAAATTCAATTATATCCTCTATTTCGGGATTAGTCATATTATAGAATACAATAACTCCGAATGAATTAACAAAGAAATATTTATCTTTTCCAATCTGAAAGGTCAATCTTTTCCTTTCTTTATGGATTAATTTATATTTCCGGATATTATCCAGCAGATTCAAAGGCAATTCATGCGCAATGTATACTGCATTTAGATTGTATCTTTTCATAAGATTATATATTATAAATCATTTATTTAAGCTTTTGCTAGATAATTATATAAAGATTGGTTGGATTTTACTATAAAATTGTTTTGGAGGGGAATTAAAATGAAGAAATTATTGAAAAAAGCAAGTTTAGGTTTGGCAGGGTTATGTTTGGCAACAACAGCTATAGCTGGTGATATAAAACAAGATAATAGAAGTTATATTTCTTTAGGAGCTGAAATGGGTGCTGTAAGCAATGGTACACTTAATTCTAAAAAAGAATTTAGAAATGGGGTGAATTTTTCTTATAGAATACCTATAAAAGGTGGAGATTTAGGTTTTTTAGGTTCAGCAAAATTAGGCCCTATGGAAGATAATATTTGGGGTCAAATGAATTTTGATATAAGTTTTTTAAAAGAACTGAATGTATTACCTAGGGATGATTTCTTAGAAATTTATATTGGTCCGGGTTTTGCTATAGGTGTAGATAAGCATGCAGCATTTGCTCCACATGCAGGTTTTAAATTTAATATTGAAGACAAAGTCTTACATAATCTTGGATTTTATATATCTATTGAAGTTGGATCTTTATTGCCTTTAGAAAAACCATATGATGCTGGAATTTATGCTAGTTTAGGTTTAGGATTCAGATTTGATATTAAAAAATAATTTTTCTTTTTTAATTTATTTTTCCGATATAAATTATATAAATGGAGTTTAATTAAATTAAAAATGCCTTATTTAAAATTTGAATCAAAAGAAGAAAGAGATAAATTATATAGGTATCTACATAATATTTTTCTATAATTAGTTTTTAAATATGAGCTTAATAAAACTAAGCATAAAATTCCATCTAATTTTTCAGAAATATTAGAAATTATTCTTTAAACAGTCTTTCAATAATTGCTGCAAATGCAGGTCTTGTCAAGAATACTCCGATAGTTACACCAACAATAATTGTAATTGCAAATCCTCTGATTAAACCTGCACCAGCGTTCCATAATGGAATCATTGCTGCTACAGTTGTTGAGTAAGCTGCAAAAATTATGAAGAATGCACTTTTGATTCTTTTCTTCCAGTTAATGTGTCGCTCTTTGCTTCCAGAGATAACTTCATCTAAAATAACTATTTGGTCGTCTACACCTGTACCTATTGCTGCAATGATACCTGCAATAGCTGCCATGTCCAAGTTCCATTCAATTAATGCTGCAAAGCCTAAGATAATAATTAATTCACTTAAACTTGTTAATATCATTGGAATTAGAACTTTCCATGACCTGTATCTAATGAAAATGACTAAGGCTACTGCTAAAAGTGCAACTAAACCTACTAATAGTGAATTTTTAATGAAATGGCTTCCAAGTAATGGTGATATAGAATCTAATTTTGCAATTTCTAAATCAAATGGTAAGGATCCTGTGATTAATACTGTCTGCAATTTGTTCATATTGTCTACTGCTGCTTGTATTGCAGAATTTCTATCTTGGCCAACACCTGAACCTGAAATAGCTATAGCTGTAGTTTTTGAACCTTTTAAGTCAGCTCCAATTTGTAAGCTATCAACTAATTTGTCGTCTAAATAAAAGTCAATGTGTTCGCTTAAAATATCTCTGCCATCTTCTGCAGAAATTATTTTAAGTTTATCTGTAACATTGGCATGTTTTTCTGCTGCATCAGGACTGATATGGATTACAAACTCAAACTTACAATATGATTGGCCTGATTGATCCCAACAGTTTCTTACACCTGAACAACTACCATCATCCCTACATACAAAAGGAATATCTTCTTTACCACCAACAAAGACAGTATTGTTGCCAATTTTGGCTTCGAACTTGCCTTGTTGTGCAATCAAATCTTTAACTTCCTCTTTAGAAACCCCAGCTATCTCAATAAGTATGAATGCTTCTCCACTCCAATCTACAGAACTTCTAATTCTAACATCTGTTAAACCATAAACATTTAATCTATTACTCAATACTTGAATAATATCTCCAATATCTTTTTCAGTAACTTCTTGATCTTCCGCTATAGGTTTTAATAAAACCCTCGTTCCTCCTTCTAAATCTAAACCTTTTTTCAAGTTACTTTTTGAAGCTTCACCAACAATAATATTAGGCATGCCTCTTGTTAAGAACGCAATCTTGCCATTATTAGTATCAATCTTTACAATCTTTTTAGGTAAAAGTTTTATAACTGTGGCTTTGAAATCTGATAAGTTACTAACTTCAATTCCGTTAATAGATTCAACAGTTTCTTTAATTTGCATAGGGGCAGTGTCAACAGAAAGAATAGTAAGATTTTCATTTACTTCAAAACCAACATTTTTTGTAACGTTATAAGTATATTCTTCTTTATCAGTTTTGATTATTATTTCTTGCTCATCAATTTGTAGTTTTGCTAATTCTGTCATAAATTCGGTGACTGTAAAAATATCTTGTTCGTTAAGACTTAGAACAATATCTCCTTTTTCTAGTCCTGCTAAAGCAGCATCTCCTCCTACATCAAAACTTTTTACTTGGACACCCGTAGCATAAGGGGTTGGCTTAATTGCTAGCAAAGCAAATATTATAAATAAAACTAAAATCCAAACTCTTATCGGTAATTTTAATTTTCCCATTTTAATATTTTGCTTTCCTCCTTGTCCACCATACTAAAACTCCTGTATTAAATAAGTAAGTCATAATAACATCAAAAATTAATCCTAAAATTATAATAAGAAACATTTCTTTTATTACATAACTTTGTGATACAAAGTAACCGACTGTTAATGCAACAACTGTACTAATAGTCATTGTTAAACCAGTTTTTACACCTGAAGTCATTCTGTCAACTATGTTGCCTTCTTCTTTTCTTTTCAAAGCTTTTGTTGTGATAACAATATCTGTGTCAATAGAATAACCAATAAGCATTAACAATGCTGCAATACCAGTAGTAGATAATCTCATTCCAAAAAGGTTCATTATTGCTACTACGAAAACCATATCTGCAAATGCACAAAATACAATAGTAAATGCAGGAATCCATGCTCTGAATGTAATCAGAATAACAATAGCCATAAAGATGAAAGCCAAAATTAATGCAGTTCTCATTTGTTTATAGAATGCGTTTCCTAAACTACTGCCAACTTGTTCAACTGAATAATTATCTTTTGTTAATTCTAAATTTAATTTTTCTTCTAAAACAGCTTTAAGTTCTTCTTCTTCGACTTCAGCAGCTTCAATCAGTAATCCAATTTGTTCATTAGATCCAAACTCAGTTAATCTTCTAACAATTATGTCTCCTTTAGGAAATTCTAGTTTTAATTGCGCTTTCAAATCTGGAATATCTATAGGGGAATAAATGGTTATTGTTAAACCCCCTTTTAAAGTTACATCTTTATCAACAATTTCTCCTGTTGAAGAATAATGTTGAAAGATTATAATTAGTGATATTGCAAATATAATAATTGGTATAATAAGTAACTTCTTATAATTCTTCATATAAGTCTCTTTAATATTCATTTTCAAAAAGAAAAGGGCTAACATTTATAAATATTACTACCGCTGATTTTAAATAGGGCATTTTCTTAGTAGATTTATATACAAAAAGCAAAGTTTATTAATAGATATTGTCTAATTAAAATTGGTATGGTCAGTAAGGAGTATATAAAGATTGAGCATATCACTAAAAAATTTGGTGATGTAAAGGCTTTAGATGATGTTAATCTTGAAATTCAGCAAGGATCTTTTTTTGGAATAATTGGGTTGAGTGGTTCAGGTAAAACTACATTAATGAATATGATTATTAGTTTTTGGAAACCAACCATGGGGAAGATTTCTTTTGGTGGAGTAGATGTCCATAAACATAGAAACTTTATAGTTAAACAATTTGGTTTTGCTACACAGGCAACTTCTGTTTATCGATTGTTAACTGTTGAAGAAAATATGAAATATTTTGGTAAGATGTATGGTATGAGAAAAAGAGATATCCAAAAAAGAACAGAAATTTTATTAGATTTAATGCATATGGCTGGAACTAATCATGTTTTGGCAAAAGAACTTTCAACAGGAATGATGAGGCGTTTAGATATTGCTTGTGCTTTGATTCATAATCCTAAAGTATTGTTATTAGATGAACCAACAGAAGATTTAGATCCTGTATTAAGAAAAGAGCTATTAGCTTTGAATAAAAAAATTAATGATGATGGGACTACAATAATTATGACTTCTCACATGCTTGATGAAGTTGAAACAGTATGTGATAAAATTGCAATTTTACATGGCGGAAGATTAATAGCTACAGATGCTCCTGAAAAATTAAAGGAAAAATATTCAAAAAATGAAGAAATCCATATAACAACTGTTCCAGGAAAATATGATAATTTAGTTAAAAAATTCAGACAATTACCCATTTCAAATATTGTTATGAAAAGTAAAAAAGTTGTATTATATACTCCTGATGCAAGCAAGATTTTGGATAAAATACTTTCCATAATTAATGAAGGCAAAGAGAAAATTGTTGATTTAAGAGTTAATAAACCTTCAATGGAAGAAGTATTTGAGTATATAACTAAGAGATGAGAAGGATATGGCTGATAAAAAACAAAACAAAAAAATAGTGAATATTCCAATTAGAAAACATACTAGTTTTTCATCATTAAAGGAATATAATGTTTTGCAACCAACTCCCAAATTACATTTCTTTATAAAATTATCTTATGTTATTATGAAAAATTTTAAATTATTAATAAGGTCTAGAACTTCTGCTTTAATTTTCTTTTTTGGCCCTTTATTTATAATGTTTGTAGTTAGCATGGGATTTAATACTTCTAATTTACAAGGAATAAATGTTGCAACCTATTCAGAAAGTTATTCTCCTTTAACAGAATCTTTGATTATGAACCTTTCTAATGATTTGAATTTAGAAAAAAAGAATAGTGAACAAGATTGCATTAATTCTGTAAGATTAGCGACGCATCATATTTGTCTTATTTTTCCATCTGGCATGGCAGTAGATAATAGTGCTAATAATAATATTCAAGTTTATGCAGATGAATCTAGAACAAATTTAGCTGATACTGTTATAGAAAAGTTAGCATCTAAAGTAGAAATTCATTCTAAAGAAATGAGTAGTGGTATAATTACGCAAATGCTTGGAACTTTAGATTCTATTAATAAAGAAGTTGAAGTTGGTAAGTTAGGTATTGCAAAAGTTAATGAAAATACTAATGCTGGTTTGACTAATGTCCAAGATTTATTAGGTAGTATTGATGAGTTTGATTTTACTAATACTATAGATATAACGCCACTTTCAGATGAGATTGATGATATCAAAGATTCAGCCAATATAAGTTCTAGTGTATTTTCAAATTTAGAAGATTTGATTGAAGCAATTCAACTTGATGTTGATGCGAAATTGTCAGCTGCTAAGCAAAAAGCAATTGATGTTCAAGAAGAAGGTCAAAGTGTTAAATCTTCCTTACAAAATACTCCTGCAAAGATTGCAGAAGTTGAAAATTCATTAAATAGTATTAGGGAGAGTATTTCTACATTAAAAGTAACTAATGTTGCTAATATTGTTTCTCCTATAAAAACAACCATTAAGCCGTTAACTGCAAATAGAAGTTATTTAGCTTATGTATTACCTTCATTATTGGCATTGTTAGTTATGTTTGTTAGTTTATTATTAAGTGCTACAAGTATGGTTCGAGAAAAAGAGTCATCAGCACATTTTAGAAATTTTATTACTCCTACAAAAGATATATTATTTATTACTGGACATTTCTTTAGCCATATTAGTTTACTAATTTTGCAAATAGCTATTATGTTAGGCGTTACGGCTATTTTTATTCATGGCATTCCATTAACAATTTATCTTTTAGCAGGAGTTTTGTTAGTTATTTTTGCAACTTTCTTTATATTTTTAGGAATGTTTTTAGGAAACTTATTTAATTCTGGAGAAAGTGTTAGCATTGCTGCTTTGTCTGTTGCAACCATATCTTTACTTTTTTCAAATACAGTATTGCCTTTGGAAGCTGTTACTGGATTTTTGAGGACAATTGTAAAGTATAATCCTTTTGTAATAGTGGATAGTACATTAAGACAATTATTAGTCTTTGAATCTATCTCTTTATCAAATCAATTATACCTCTTGTTAGGAGGAATAATTCTATCATTCATTCTAACATTGGTGGCAAACAAGTTAAGAGAAAAAACTTTTAATAATGGTTAAATTCTTTACTTAAATGATTGAAATAAATAAATTATTAAGAACATAATTGCAAAAATTAAAGCTAAGAATAATGCTGGTATTGCACTTAAATATTTTAATAAAATTGCTGAGCTTAATATGAATAAAAAGCTAAAAATGAATAAAGGTTTAGATCCCCAGAATACTTTTGAACCATCTAATCCTGGAAATGGAATCATATCAAAAACAGGCATCATAGAGTTAATTAAAATTAAAGTTGAGAAAATTCCTGAAGAATTAAAAATACTTAAAATTATTGCTAACAAAATATTAGCCATTGGTCCTGCTAAAGCTATTTTGGCTTCTTCAAAATCTGTAACTTCAATAAATTTTCTTCCAATTCTATGGCTTTTTTTAATCATTAAACCATAAGAACTTATTGCTGTGAAAAATAATTTGCCATTAGAGATTAAAGTTAAAAATAAAGCAATAATAATTCCAATAGGGAATGCGTTCATTTTTATTTTTTTGCCAAAAAAGTTTATTATTTTTGGATATTTGTCTTTTCCACTTAAACCAAATTTTTTAACACCCCAAATTCTATATTCACTAATAAAACCATATCTTTTTGCAGCCAAATCATGAGCAAAATCGTGAATGAATACACTTATACCAACTAAAACAAAAACTTTAATGAAATTAGTAATCCAATAACTTAATACGAAAACATCCCTATTGTCATTAAATGCAAATACAAAAGTTAAGACAAGAGTTACGATTGCAAGGTATGAGATTTCACGTTTTGTGTATTCCATTTTGTTTTGTTCTTAAAATCTATTTTTATTAGTTTTATAATGCTGCTTTCATGACCAGCACCAACAACTGCTACTATTGACCTATCTTTATCTTTGTTCATAAGATTATATAAATTTTTTGCCATGAATTCATCTCTTTCTTTTACCAAAGCTTTGTAAAAAGAAGGATATCTATCTTTAACTTGCAGAATCATTTTTCTTACTAATTGGTCGCTAGGAACCTTACTTAAATCAAATTTTATAATGCCTTTCCTGAGAAAGATTCCTGCAAACAAGTCCCATAAGAATCTTAATTTTTCTTTTAGAGTAATATAATTGAAAAGATGTTTAACTGTGATTCTAATATCTCTATCTATTAAAGCAACATTTGCCTTACATTTGGCAGCTGCTTTTACTGCAATTAACATTTCTGTTCCAGGACTTACGCCTACTAATTTACCTAACTTCTTTTCAACCCATGCTCCGATTAAAGTGAATATGAATCCGCTGAAACCAAATTGTTTAACTAATTCCCATGATAATTTTGGTTTTTTATTTTTTTGTATTAAAGCTATGAATCTATCTCTATCTAATTCAATTGCAACTGTTGTAGGTTGAAGTTCTTCTATTTTTTTATTAACTTCTTTTACACTTTCTATTGCAATATGTGAAGTTCCGATTATTGTTAAGTTTTTATAGGAAATCATTTTATAAGTCTAAACTGTCTGATATATATCCCCCTAATCCAGGTAATAATTCACCTAATTTTTTTCTTATAGCCCATTTGGAAGGTTCATTGAATTCACCTGTTGCATGTTGAGCCATTATAGAATTTTCACTTGGTTTAATATAGCTAGAACAAACTATAGGGGGGCAATCTCCTCCACAACCCTTGTATTGAAAATTACCATAATCTTCTGCTTTTAATCCCATTTGTTTTAGCCATGATTCAGCTTGAAATTGATCCCTGGCACAATTTGGGAAGTTATAATAGGGCGGTCTGAAATTTTTTGAAGGTCCAATATATTCATCTGCTAAGTCTGCAAATAAATGTCCAAATTCGTGAACAAATAACCTTCTATCTTCAGATGTTAAAGTTCCAGAAGAAATAGGCATAACTAAAATATCTCTTAATACATGAGCAAATGCCCTATAAGATTTACCTCCTTTTGAAATTACTACTGTGTATGGTATATCTTTGTTAATTTGAGATTCACATCTATTTTTATAATTTTGAGCTAAATCCATTAAAGGAGCACCATCGAATCTTGAAGGTAAACTTCCAACCTGCATATAGATGGGGGCAAAAACTATTCTTGCATCAGGCGTATTAAATGGTTCAAATGTAAATAAACCATTATTAAGTAAATCTTCTACATCATTCTTAAATTCTTGATTCCCAGAAGAAGTTAAAGGATAACTATCTGCTATAAATAAAATATTCCCCCTGCTATTTCTTGTTACTTCACAAACTGCTTCTTTTAAACATCTTTTATAACTACAAAGTTCTTTTTCCTCTTTTTCACATTTTGGATCTTGACTACAAAATTCTCCTTCTAAACAATCGTCATCACTTTCACATAACCTTAAATCTGTAAATCCTGTAGAAACTTCCTTATCATCATAAAAACATTTTTTTTCTTTCCATAAACATTTGTATTCATGATAAAGGTTGTCTTTATCTGAATATAATTGGGCTGTAAAATCCGTCTTAAAACTAAAAACATTAAGTTTTTTAGGAATCTTATTCATAGAATCTATATTAAATTCTATTTTTTGATTTCCTTTAGAAATATAACTCGAACTTGAATCTCCTAATCCTATTTTATCAAAAACAAATCCTTTATTACTATTTGGATAAAGAATTGTTTTCATTTTAACATCCTTAACTGTTTTAGGCTGAACTCTTAAAGAAGATTCGTCAACTAAAATACAACCATATTCACTATCAGTTGCACAATTCCAATAATCTCGAAATTTTTCGTTTAATGTTGTGATTCCACTAAATAATGTTAAAACTTTTTTATTATCAAGCCAAAGATTAAGTTTAGCTTTGTTGTTTTCATAAACATAAAACCTTGTATCAGTATTGGGGATATTTAGGAGATTAGCAGGATTTTCAATTTCTACAATTACATTTCCTTTATTGATTGATGTAAAAAGGATGGGTTTTTGAGTTTGGATATTAATCTCTTTGAAGGAACTAGTTTTTTTCAAACCAACTCCTGTTAATTTTAGAACTTCATCTAATTCTTTATCTTCATTAATATCATGTAATTCTTCCCAAAATAAAACATATTTTAAATCAGTAAGAGTTATTTTTTCAAAATCTGCATTATTTATTCTGCTAAGTTCAGCTGTACCTTCAATGTTAATCATGGGCTTTCCAACATTATTTTCATCACCAATAATTTCAAATGTTAATTTGCAATTTTCTTTACATTTTAAAGAATAATCACCAATCTTAATTAATCCTTTTTCTGTTGTAAAACTCAGTTTAGTCCTAATTTCTGTACCAGTTTTACTTTTTACTTTCAATGTGCTTCTTTTAACTTCAAAGTTCCCATTACCCAATAACATTTCATGGACATCTTCTTTTTTTGTGTTCCTAAAATTTACCTTGAATAATATTAATCCATCAACAACTGTTTTAGAACCGTCATTTGTTATGCCTCCGTTTAAGACAGCGATAATAGGGGCATTATCTATTTCATACATTCTTAAACCTAAATTAAATTCTTTACCTTCATATTCAAAGTTCTTGTCTAGAACATCATCAAAAACTATATCTCTATCTGCTGCACTAACTAAACTGCTTAAAAGAATAATACTAAACATTAATAATAAGATTTTACGAAACATCGAATCCTCCAAACTCTGCTTCATTATCTAAATCAATTATTTCTTCTAACGCAGGTTCTTCAAATTCATCAACTAATTCTTCTTCAGAATTAAATAATTCAGGAAATGTTAAAATATAACTTAAAGTTTCATCTGAAATTTCTTCTACATTAACTTCTTCAACTTTTTCTTTTATTCCAAAAGGAAAAATAACAAATTCATCATCAATGTCAACATTTTCAATAGGCATGTTTTCAAATTTTAAAGCGTAAACATCTATTTCATTAAATCTATCTGAAGCAAACAAATAATCTTTAGTAGAAACAAATTCTGAAAGTTCAGCATCTGTTGGAGACGTCTTAATAAAATTATAAATCTCTATTGCTTCATTGTAAGGAGTTAACATATCTAATTCTAAAGTTTGATAAAACATTTCGATTTTTTCTGAATCATTTCCTTTAGTAATTGTTAATGGTAATTCTAATTTTAAATTAATTTCGTCTTTAATTGAAACATCTAAATTAAATTCTTTTTGTTCAACTTCATAATTAAATGAATCTAAATCTAATAAACAATATTCCAATAAATAAGAAGTGTATTCAGCAACATTTATTTCTAAATCTTTTTTTGTCGGAACATTTTCTTGACCTAAATTATAATATATTGGGACTAAACGAGCATAAACGTCTATGCTGTTAGTTTCATCTAAAGCTGTAAAACCGCCATTACTTAGGATAATGTAAGCGGCTTCTTTACTTGAGGATTCTAAGCAATCTTCTACAAACCTGTTAACTTCATCTACTTCAGCTTGTAATTTAACTGATTTTAAAGGCTTAACTTGGCCTAATTGGTCTAAAAATTGGTCTTTTAAGGTAAATCCTAATATAATAACAGCAACTAATATAATACCTAATATAACAAACATAGTGGCTTGGCCTTTCCTCATATTCCTTTATAGATAAGCAAAATATTTAAATATATTGTCATTCTACCATTGCAATATACCTTATTAATTAAGAAAGGGGGAATAAAATGTTGAAGATAAAACAAATAACAGATGCTTTCGATATGCAAGTATTTACAGACACAGGCGACTATTTTGGAGATGTTGATGAAGCCGTAATAACTGGAAACAAGATTTCAGGATGGAGAATAAAAGCTACAAGAAGTTCATTCTTGACTAAAATCTTAGGAACAGCCAAAGGAGTAGTAATTCCTCATCATTTAGTTAAAGCTGTAGGAGATATTATGATTGTTGCAAAAGCAGCAGTTCCAGCATACGAGGAAGAGCCTGACAATTACGAAGAATAAAATTTCTTTTTTTCTTTTTTAATAGCAACATTTAAATATTCTTATTGCATATTTTTGATTAGGAAATGGCGACAGCACTCGGTTCAGCAATGGATTTTTTGAAAGACTTTGGGTTCTTTGATGTAATCTTACCTTTCTTACTTGTATTTACTATAGTATTTGCAATCTTGGAAAAGACTAGAATATTTGGTTCTGAAGAGATTGATGGCAAACTATACCCTAAAAAGAACTTAAATGCTATGATTGCTTTTGTTATGGGGTTCTTTGTTGTTGCTGCAAGACAAGTTGTCGAAAGCTTGCAGGTATCATTGCCTAATGTTGCTTTAGTGTTAATTATTGCTGTTAGCTTTATGATGCTAGCAGGATCTTTCATGGGCGATGAAACATTTAGTTTTAAAGGTAAATGGGCCCAATTTTTAACATTAATTATGTTCATTGCAGTTGTTTTAATATTCCTTAATTCACTAGGCTGGTTAGATGTTATTATTGATTTTATAAACAAATATACAGGAGAAGTTTTGGTTCCTGCCGTATTAATAATTGTAATTTTATTAGCCATCTTTTTTGTTGTAGGTGGTAAACCTAAAGCAGAGGAGAAGAAGGAGGAGTAAATGGTATTTGGAAACACAGATATGGGGGTCATGCTTAGGGATTTAGAGAATTTGGGTTTCTATGAAGTTTTATTGCCTTTCTTATTAATATTCACAATTATCTTTGCAATATTGCAAAAGATAAAATTATTTGGTCCTACTGCAAAAAACATCAATATTATTGTTGCAGTAATAATCGCATTCTTTGTTGTTAGAGTGCCAAGCATTGTTGGTGTAATGACTCAGTTCTTGCCAAAAGTTTCAATATTAGTTTTAGTATTGTTAATGTTCCTATTAGTATTGGGAATCTTTGGAGCTCAAGGCGAAAAAATGACTGGTGGTTGGTTGTTCATAGCAATGTTAGCTGCTTTAGTAGGATTAGTTTGGGCAATCTTTTCGTCCATACCAAGCATTTCATTACCTTCATGGTTAGAATTACAATCCGGTGACTTACAGGTTATTGGATTGATAATTGCATTGTTCGGAGGAATTTATTTAATCACTAGAGAAAGTGGTGAAAAATCTGGGGATGCTGGTGGCGGTAATTGGAAAAAACTTGCAGATTCGTTTGGAGCAGGTAATTTAGGAAGAAATCCAGGTAAAGATTAATGGCATCAATGTTAGATATAGGATTATTGGATTATTTTGTTCCTGTATTTGTATTTCTGTTAATATTTGTAGCACTTTATGCTTTATTAGAAAAGACTGGTTTTTTTGGAAAAACTAAAGGTCTTAATGCAATGATTGCTTTTGCAATTGCATTCTTGTTTATTTTAACACCAGACTTGATGGGTGTTGTTAAGATTATGACTCCTTGGTTTACTGTACTTTTTGTATTTGTGTTTATGATAATTTTGATGTTTATGTTTGTAGGCATTAAAGAAGAATCTGTGATGAAAGCTTTTTCAGAGAGGGGTATGGTTTGGATTGTAGTTATAATAAGTTTGATTGTTTTTATTTATGCATTGACACAAGTTTATGGTTCACAAATTCAAACAATATATGCCGGCGAAGAAGTTGCTGATGACAATTCTATAACTGGACAAATTGGGAAAATTATATTCCATCCTAGAATTTTAGGAGTTTTACTATTGTTAATGGTTGCTGCCCAGGCTATTAGGATGATAGCGGGTAAATTTGAATAGTAAACTTTAAAAAAGAGTTCTATATTTTTAATTTAAAATGATTGAACTAGAAAAAACATATTTGGCAAAATTTATTCCTGAAGGTTTGAAAGATTGTAAATTTAAGGAAGTAATAGATGTTTATTTTCCAAAAGCTAGTGCTCATCCTAAACTTAGGTTAAGAAAGTCTAGTGACAATTACGAAATGACTAAGAAAGAACCTGTGAATGAAGGCGATGCTTCTCATCAAAAAGAACAGACAATTCTTTTAACTAAACCTGAATTTGAAGCTTTGTTAGAAATAGAAGGCAAAAAAGTTCATAAGTTGAGGTATTACTATGAATATAAAGGAAGAATTGCAGAAGTCGATGTTTTTCAAGGTGAATTACATGGTTTAGTTGTTGTTGATTTTGAGTTTAAAGAAATGAAAAATAAAGATAACTTTGAAATGCCGGAATTTTGTTTGGCAGATATTACTCAAGAAGATTTTATTGCCGGCGGAATGGTTTGTGGTAAATCTTATAAAGATATTGAAGAAGATTTGAATAGGTTTAATTATAAAAAATTAGAATAAATATTATTTATGTTTTTCACGCATGTCTTCTGTAATTCTTTTTAGTTCTTTAATGTTTGAAGTTAAAGGCTCTAAAATTTTTCCAAAGACTTGTTCCAAAGCTTTCATCTCTTGACTTAAGCCACGCATTGCAGATTCATAATCAGAAACTTTTCCTGTAAGTGCGGCTTGCACAGCATCAAAACGAGATTGCAATCTTAATACTTCTTGTTTAGTGCCTTCTAAATCATCTGAAAATTGTGATTTCCATGATGAAACATCGCCTATGCTTGTAACCAAATCCCTCCATTTTTCATCAATAATTTCTTCAACAATAGACTGCATTTCGTCATAACCTAATGAAGATTGTTGAGGCATTGACGGCATCTGCATAGAAGGCATTTGAATTTGTTCTTCAGAAGTTGGAGAAGGTACTGGAATCTCTTCTTCCTGATTAATTGCCGAAATTTGCATCTCTTCACTTGGTGATTCGCCTTCTTCACTTGGTGAAGGCATACGCATCCCACTAGGAGCAGGAGGCATTTGAACTGAATCTAAATTTTCGTCAACCATTATTCATCTCCTTTTTTAATGTGTTTTATGATGTTTAGCTTTCTTAATTTCCCTTTCAACAATATTTTTAACATCTGTTTCTGTTACAAAATTAAGTGGGTTCCATAGCTTAATATACTTTTCTAATAATCTTATTTCATCTTTCTTTGCAAAGTTTGCTGCTTCATCTGTAAGGTGTTTTAAAATTTTTTTAATATTTTGCATATCATTTTTTACATCTCTAATCTCGGATTCAATTGAACGAATATCTTTTATTAACTTTTTATATTCTTCAATCATGTTTTGGTTAACTACTAAAAGCCTTTCATTAAGCAAAGAATTCTTACTTTCTAAGACTCTTAAACGGTTAGTTAACTCAATTACTACATCTGCACCAGTATAACTTTCTTGATATGTTTGTTCCATTTTGATAAATTAGCAGTAATTTTATATATTCCTATCTACTTTATTAAATATAATTATTTAGTTTGTTAAATATGTTATGTGTTAACTTAGGAGTGACAATATAAATGGCTGACGGAAAAAAGCTTAAACCAGGTGGTTATGAGCTTGTAAAAGAAGGAATAGAAGATATTATGAGAATTAATTATGAGAATATTCCTTATCCTCCTTCTATTGAAGGCAATGCTTTTGTAATGGCCGATGCAATAGATAAATTAAATGAAAATCCTTCAGTTGGTAGAATTGTTTTTATGCAAAGGCGTTTCTTTGAATATAATTATGAGCAAACACAAATGTTGGTTGAAATTGCTAATATCTATAGTTACTTGATTAAAGCTAAAAAAGTTTTAAGTCCAGAAGCGATGGGCACAAGTTTTGAAAGCCCAGGTATTTTAGCTGAACGTTATGCTTTGATAAGAAATTTAGTTTTTGATTTACTGAAATCAGATCCGTTAGGGGCATATGTTGAACTGAAAAGAACCTTAAGATTTGAAAATGCAAAGTTAAAAGAAACTGTTGATAAAAGATTGAAAGAATCTAAATTAGTTTTTATGAATCTTTTATTAGAAATACATGATCTTTTAGATAAAACCAAATTGATTAAATTAGCTAAACAGTATTTGCCTGGATATGTCATAGGTGACAGAAGTATTTATCCGTTATTTTTCAAGCCGGTAATTTCGCCAGATTTTATGTTTACAAAAATAATGGCTTCGCCTCCTTTAGATGGTGAAGCTTTAGACATTTATACTATTGATAAGAATACAGAAGTAACCATTTATAGGACTCCTAAGGACATTAAATATATTTATCATCTGATGCCGCCTGAGTTCAAGCTGACTGAAGACAAATATACATTGGTTGATTTGGCAAAAGCTGTTTTGTCTGAACATAAACCAAGAGAGGAAAGTTTTTTGGATCCTCAAAAATTGAGGGCTACTTTTTCTAACATTGGAAGAGATTTGATTAGAGAGTTGGCAGATCATCAAGGTGTTGATCTTAAGGTTAATGAAATTAAAGAATTGACTGAGATTTTATTGAGGCATACTATTGGATTTGGTTTTATAGAATTATTATTGAAGGATCCTAAAATACAAGATGTGAACATTAATTCGCCTAATGGGCAAGTGCCTATATTTGTTTTGCATGCTGATTATGATAATTGTACAACTAACTTAATACCTTCAATGGGTGACACAGAAAGCTGGGCTTCTAAGTTTAGGTTGTTAAGCGGTAGGCCGTTAGATGAAGCTAATCCTATTTTAGATACTGAGTTAACTTTGCCGGATTCTAGATCAAGAGTTTCTATGATAACTAAACCCTTAAATCCTTATGGTTTGGCATTTTCTTTTAGAAGGCATAGAGATACTCCTTGGACATTACCTTTGTTTATGAAAAATAAGATGATTAATCCTTTGGCTGCTGGTTTGATTAGTTTCTTGGTTGATGGAACTAGGACTCTATTGGTTGCTGGAACAAGAAGTTCTGGTAAAACTTCTTTACTTGGCGCTTGTATGGTAGAAATTATGAGGAAATGTCGTATTTTGACGATAGAAGACACTTTAGAACTTCCAACTTCACATTTACGTAGATTAGGTTATGATACTCAACAGATTAAGGTAAGGGCTGCTTTGATGGAAGGTGGCACAGAGATGTCGGCTGCTGAAGGTATTAGGACTTCTTTGCGTATGGGTGATAGTGCTTTGATTGTTGGTGAAGTTAGAAGTAAGGAAGCTATTGCTTTGTATGAGGCTATGCGTATCGGTGCAATGGCAAACACTGTAGCCGGTACTATTCACGGTGATTCTCCTTATGGTGTATTTGACAGGGTTGTTAATGATTTAGGTGTTCCTAAAACTTCTTTCAAAGCTACAGATATAATTATAATTGCTAATCCTTTGAAAAGTCCTGATGGTTTGCATAAGTGGAGACGTGTTACACAAATTACTGAAGTTCGTAAAGAGTGGGAAGATGATCCTATCCGTGAGCACGGCTTTGTTGATTTGATGAAGTATAATGCTCAAACAGATGAGTTAGAGCCTACACCTGAATTGATTAACGGCGATTCTGAAGTTTTGAAAGCTATTGGTGCTAATATTAAGGAATGGGCTGGCGACTGGGATGCTATTTGGGACAACATTCAGTTAAGGGCTGATACTAAGAAAATGTTGTTGGAGTATTCTGTTCGTTTAAAAAGTCCTAATTTGTTGGAAGCTGATTTTGTTATTTGGGCCAATGATGAGTTTCATAGGATTTCTAATCGTGTTAAGGAAGAAGAGGGGTTTATTGATTCTGCTAAAATCCTTTTTGAATGGGAAGAATGGTTAAAAAAAGTTATTAGGCGAGAAGAAGTTCCTAAATAATTTTATTAAATTATAGCGATGCTTTTATTCCTTCAATAGTATAAAATCCTAGATTGTCATCAAATACATATGCAGGTTCTAAAAATATATTTTCTCTGGTTTTTATAATGTCTACAATTTCAACATTATATTTTTGACAAAACTCTCGAACAAAAGGTTTTGCTTTTTGCAAAATAGCTAAGAATTCTTCCTCTTCATTTTGGTTTAATAATTTATCTATATTAATTGCCATTTTTATATCCTCCTTGAATAGCCCTAGTTGAAAAATAATTGTTTATTTGCCATAATCTTCCTCTAATTTCTGCTTGTCTTCTCCATTCTGCTTGTCTTCTCCAAAGATCTTCTTTTGATTCTTTTTGTATTTCTTTTTTCATAAAGTCAAATTCTAGTTGGTATGGTTTATTCATTTTTCTTTCTCCTTAATATCCTAAACTTCCGTAACCACATGGGCTGTATTCAAATAAATTTAATTCTAATTGTTTGTCTTCAAATTTAGAACAAATTAATTTTTTATGTCTGTTGCCTTTATTTCTTATTGCAAAGACATGTTTTATTGGAACCTTGTATATTTCAAATTTATCTAATTCTTCCAAGTTTTCTAAAGAACATTCTTTTTCATTAGAACAAGCCCTACAATGTGTTATAACAAATTCTTTACCTGTAACTCCTGTAAAGTCTTGTGTTGGAGCAATTTCATAATTTGGTGGTATTCTCATTTTTATTTTATAATTAATCATTCCTTTATATATTTTTTGTCAAAATATTTATTTTTATGGCAAAATGTCCGCATTGTAAAGGAGAAGTAAGTTTTAAAACAATTATGGAAGAAAAAAGAGGTAAAGGTTTTTTGAAACAAGAAACTATGTATTCTTGTCCTAATTGTCATGCTATTTTAGGTTTTAGCAGGGGAAAGTTTACTGGTTAATTAAACAACTGAATATGGAATTAATATGTTAAATCCTTTATTGTTAAAGCTGTTACATTCATTTTATTGGTTTATAATGAACTAATGTTCCTTCTTTAATAGCTTCTTGAATTTCTTTAGGAGTAAAATATTTTCCAGTCACTATTTCTGATTCTTTAGTTTTTTCAAAGAATTTGAACATACCCATTACATAACACTCTTGCTTTTGACAATATATTGTTTGTTGGTCACTAATTAATCCTCCTAATTCTGAAAGATCTTCGTTACAAGTTTGACAATGTATTGAGCCATCATTTACTCTTTCAGATAAATCTTTTTTTCCAAATATTTTATTCCATAATCCCATTTTTAAGCCTCCTTATTTTTTAGAACTTTTTTAAAATATTCAACTTTATCTTCTTCAATTTCTGGAAAGATTCCTCTATTTTTACAATCTTTACAATAATCTGGTTGACTCATTTTTAAGTCTAAACCAGATGGCGGAATAGTAATATTAGTACTACCGCATTTCGGACAAATTTTTATAAATTTCTTTTCTTTCATTTTTTAAAAATAAGGTCTAATTAGTGTTGCTATTGTTCTTCCAACAATAAATCCAAAACCAACTGCAAAGCCTCCTTTTATTTTTTCTTTTTTATTTGGGAATTCTGTCAATCTTAATTTTGGAGCTCCAAAAACATAAGCAGTTCCTAATAATCCTCCTTGTAAACTTATCATTCCTAAATCATAGGAGTAATGTGGAGGCATGGTTTCATAAACTAAACCCATAACAGTTCCCCAAAAAGCTTCTTTTAGATTTTTTTTGTTTATTTTATCTTCTAAATCAGCCATTATAAACCACACCCTTCACAGCCTTTTTTAAAGCACATACATTCAGGTTCATAATAATGCCTTTCATGTTTACAGCTAGGACATTCTTCTGGAGGCTCAGTTCCAGTATGAACATAACCACATTTGCTGCATTTCCATCTTATTGGTTTATCACGTTTATACACTAAACCATTTTCAACTAATTCTAGCAATCTTTTGTACCTTGCTTCATGCTCGCGTTCAACTTCAGCTACTTCTTTAAACAAGATAGCAGCTTTTTCATTGCCTTCTTTTAAAGCTTCTTTTTCAAATTGAGGATACATTTCAGTATTTTCATAATGCTCACCAGAAATAGCAGCTTTCAAGTTAGCTTTTGTATTAGAAATTCCTTTTAATAACTTAAATTCATCTTTAGCGTGCTGCATTTCATTCAAAGCAGTTTCTTCAAATATTTTGGCAATGTATAATAATTTTTCATTTCTAGCAACTTTGGCAAAATAATCATATTTATTTCGAGCTTGACTTTCACCTGCAAATGCAGTTTTCAAATTTTCTTCTGTTTTAGTCATTTTTATAACACCTCAGTTAACTTAAGCATATAAAAGAAAGCCTCTATAAAAGTTTATCGGAGAATTTCAAAAAAATTATAAGTTTTTCTTAAGCCAGATAGTGTCCCAGCCATTGTGAAGTAACTTAACTTTATCAGAAATATCCATTCCTAAATTAAACAAATATTTTTTGATTACTAAACATAAGGCATTACTTTGTTCTTCAGAAAAACCTTGTTTTAAAGATTCTTGTTTTAATTCTAAAGCCAAATTATATTTTTCAGAAGGCTTCTTACTTGAGTCTTTTTCTTCAAACCATGCTGCATTTAAGCCATCAAGTTCTTCTTTGATTCTTAAATAAGCAGTATCTTTTAATTCAGAAGGAATTTTTGATTCTAAATTTGTAGAAACTCTTGAAAGAACTTGTTCAATTTTCTTTTTAGTTTCAGTTTTGTTGTCTGTTGGAAGAGAATTACCATCTTTTCGGTATCTCCAAGTCCATGATTCGTATAGGTTTCCAAGTATAGTATCACTAATCATTTTTTTACCTTTGAATTTGGTATCAAGCAGAATAAGTTTATGCTATATAAATTTTTCTTTAAATTTTTAGTTTATGGGGGCAGCTTTGTTTTTATTTATTTTTGCTTTTGTGGTCACAACTAGCTTTGTTTGGCAGAGGCAAAGTTTTATTTCAACTTTTTCTTTTCATTTTTTGTTAATTGTATCGCATTATCTTTACTTACTATTTTTCTTCCAATTTCTTTCTCTGTTTCAATCCTAGCATTCCTTGCAACTTTTCCACCCTTTTTAGCATAAACTAAATAAAACAAGCAGGTATAAAAATATTTCTAATTAATTACTGCTAACAAAGCTAGTTGTTGATTAAAAACAAAAACAAAGCGAATAAACAAAGCCGCTACAAACCAAACTGAAAATTTGTTCAAAAACCCGAAATAATGCACTCCATTTGCCACTTGACAACTATCCACAGATAATTTATAAAGAAAAGAAAAATAACTAATTCTTAATGGAAAAAGAAATAAATCCACTCCAAATTCCGAGACACTGTCACGGAAATTGAGCTGACCACATTATTGTTTGCTTTTTCGACAACTGAAAAAATATTAGATTTAATACTAAAAAGCCAAAATATCTACAAAAATGCGAAACCTTTATATAATATTCGCATTTATATATACTTATGAAACTTTCAAAAACAGAGCTAAAAGTAATCTCTGAACTAGGAAAAGGAAATAATAACATCTCAAATATAGCTCAATCTCTAAAAATAAGCATTTCACAAGTTTACAGGATAGTACAAAAGCTAAGTAAAAAGGATATTCTAAAACTATCAAAAGGAATACTACAACCAAAAATGAAGACCCATATCAACCTTCTCTTAAAATTAATGGCAAAAACAAAAAACCTTGCAAGTCCTTTATCTAGCACAGGCATTAGCATCTATACAACCATCACTACCACCAAAACAATAAAAGAAATTGAAGAAGCAACAGATTTACACAAAACAACAGTAATTAAAAAACTAAATCAAGGTAAAAAAATGAGCCTAATATCCTTAAAAAACAAAAGATACTCCATTAATGAAAAATTATGGCCTGAAGCAAAAGAGTTTTTTGAAGAATTAAAAAAATATGATGAAACTATAGATGAAAGAGTCCCAGTAAATTCAATAATTTACCATAAAAATGATAAAGAAATTGTATTTTCCAATAAAGAAGAAATTGTTGCCCAAAAAACTGCATTTTCAGCATATAAAAATTATGGAATAAAATTATTGTTAACCACTAATTACTATTATCTCCCAAAAAAGAAACTTAATAAAAAAGAAATATTTCAGCATTCGCTTTATGTAACAGAAAAAGAAAAAAACATAAGACATATAATCTTCTTAACATTATTTTACTTGAAATTCAAAAAAGAAATTAAAAAAATAAAATCTCAATTATTACAAGACATAATCTCAATTCTTAATGGAAATAAAATAAAGGGTTTCCCAACAATTGAAGAAATTAAAGAAAAAGCAAAAGTTTATGAAATAAAAATATAAAATGATAAAAGATTTTGAAGGAATAAAAGAATTGTTTGAAGAAATTGATAAAGTAATTTCTAAAAAAATAAAATTTTACATTATTGGTGGAGCAGTGCTCCTTTACCAAGGAATGAAACCTGCTACAAAAGATATAGATATAGTTGTTGAAACAAAAAAAGAATTTAGAGAAATAGAAAAAGCTTTGAAAAAACTTGATTTTAAGTTACAAATTCCTGGAAAAGAATATACTCATATGAACCTAAGCCAGATATTTCAAAAAAAGGATTTTAGATTAGATATCTTTGAAAAAGAAGTTTGTGGAAAATTTTCTTTATCAAAAACAATGATAAAAAGAGCCAAAAAAATAATTAATCTCAAGAATATTAAAGCTTACATTTGTTCAAATGAAGATATTTTTCTTTTTAAAACAATGACTGAAAGAGAAGGAGATTTAGAGGATTGTATTTCAATTGCCACTACTACTGATCCTAATTGGAGTTTAATGTTAGAAGAATTAAGATATCAAATTTACCATAATAAAAAAGATGTATGGATAACATGGATTGGTGAAAGATTAGATATTTTAGAAGATAGGGGCCTTATAATACCAATAATTGAAGAAATAAATAAGTTAAGAGAAAAATATTATTACGAACTTGAAAAAAAGCAAAAGAAATAACACACTTGCCTCAGCTAACAAAGCTAGTTGTTGATTACAATCAATATAAACAATACAAACAAAGCCTCTACAACTTATTAACAAGAATCTTTAAGACAATCTATATGTCTCTACTAAATCAATTATAACCTTATAGATAGGAACATATAAATTTTTCTCAACTCAAAAGAATTATAAAGATAAAAAAGCTTAGTAAAACATATATCTTTGAAAAAGAGAGGAGAATTATGACTATTGGGATAGATGCAGAAATGCGAAGAATCATGGATAAGTATGGTTCTAAAGCAGATTCTAAATTTGGAGAAAATGTAATGGATCAGTCTTCAATGGCTGAAGTTTTTTCAAGAGATTATGATGTATTTAAGAAAGAAGCCCTAACATATGCTGATAGTTTCTATGAAAGAGCCTGTAATTTTTCTGAGAAGATATTGAAAGTTTCTCCTAAAGCTGAAGAAGCTTACAAGCTACAAGAAGCTATTGACAGAGTACATATTAACATTACTCCTTCAGGAGCATACGCCTTTGCTACCTTAACAATGATAATATTAGTAGTATTAGGTTTCTTGACAGGAGTTATAGGATATTTCTTGCAAGCAGCAGGAATATTTCAGTCTTCACAAGTTATGTTGGCAATAATATTCATTTTGGGAGGAGTTATTGCATTAAAACCATTAAGTAAATATCCAATATATCTTGCCACAAAATGGCGACTGCAAGCTTCTAACCAAATGGTGCTTTGTATATTATATATAGTAATGTACATGCGTCATACTTCTAACTTAGAATTAGCTATTAAATTTGCAGGCGAGCACATAGGCAATCCTCTAGCATTAGATTTAAGAAAAATTGTTTGGGATGTTGAAATTCAAAGGTATTCTTCAATAAAACAATCATTAGATATTTATCTTGAAGGCTGGAAAAAGTATAACTTAGAATTTGTTGAATCTTTTCACTTGATTGAATCTTCATTGTATGAATCTGATAATAATAAAAGAGTAACTTTGTTAGACAAGGCATTGCAAGTTATGCTTGAAGGAACATATGAAAACATGTTGCATTATGCTCAAGATGTTAAAAGTCCAATAACTACGTTGCACATGTTAGGAATTATTTTGCCTGTTTTAGGGTTGATAATGTTGCCTTTGATTGGAAGCTTTTTGGGAGTAAAATGGTATCAATTAGCTTTGATATATAATATTGCTTTGCCATTAGGTGTATATTTTATGGGTTATAAAATAATGGCCAAACGTCCAATGGGTTATTCTCAAAGTAATATTTATGAAGATAATCCTCGGTATCAAAGAATGCGAATGTTTGTCATGGGCAAGGGTGCAAATCAAAAGTTGATTAGTCCTAAAAAAATTGCTATATTATTATTGATTATGATTTCTTTGATTGGTTTGGCTCCAGTCATTTATCATTTTATTAATCCTGGTGCTGATATTTTAATAAATTTGGGTGGAAAGTCTTATGGTTCTTTCTTAGATTATAGGACTGTTGATGTTGAAATTAATGGTGTATTAGAAACAGTTAATGTGGGACCGTTTGGTATAGGTGCTGCAATGTTAAGTTTGTTTTTGACTTTAGGTATTGCTATTGGAATAGGTGCATATTATCGTATTAGGTCAAATAGGTTGATAGAAGTAAGGAATGAAACTAAAAAGTTAGAGAAAGAGTTTCAAAGTGCAATATTTCAGTTAGGGAACAGAGTCGGTTCTGGTATTCCAACAGAGATGGCTTTTAGTTCTGTTGCTGAAACTTTACAAGGGACGCCTACTGGTAATTTCTTTAATATTGTTGATAATAATATCCGAAGGGTAGGCATGAATGTTCAGAATGCTATTTTTGATTCTGAGATTGGGGCTATTAATGAGTATCCGAGTTCTTTGATTGATAGTTCAATGAGAGTTTTAGTGGAAACTTCTAGAAAAGGTCCTTTAGTTGTATCACAAGCTTTGCTTAATATTTCGACTTATCTTGACAGAATAAACAAAGTTAATGAACGGTTAAAAGATTTGTTGGCAGAAACAGTTGGTTCAATGAAAGCGCAAGTTGCATTTTTATCGCCTGTAATCTCGGGTATTGTTGTTGGAATAGGTACAATGATTACTACTATTATTGGTGGTTTAGCAGCTGCAATGTCTGCTGCACCCGGAAATGAAGGTGCATCAAATTTAGGAGCTTTAGGAGACTTAGGTAATATGTTTCCTGTTCAAGGTTTAATGCCTCCCTATTTTTTCCAGATTGTAGTTGGCTTGTATTTAATTGAAGTTGTTTTCATACTTTCAATATTAAGTAATGGTATTGAAAATGGTGTTGACAAGTTAAATGAAGAAAATAAGATTGGTAAAAACTTATATAAGAGCACAATCTTTTATGTTATTGTAGCAGCATTAACAATGATTGTGTTTAATGCTTTAGCTGTAATGATTTCAACTAGGGCAGCAGGTTAAAGATGGCAACAAAAAGTTTAATATTAATAATATTGACAATACTTTTAGGAGTTGTAACTTACCTTATAGTTATTAATTTGAGGAATATGGCATTAGGATGAAAAGGGGAGAAATAAGTACGGAAAAGTTAATAGGTTTGGTACTTTTGTTAGCTTTTTTAATGATTGCTGCTGGAATAATTTATATTGTTTATGGTGAAGTGGATGCTACTAAGATGGGACAGTTTAGTTGTTGGATGAGTAATGGTTTGAAATCTGGTAGCGGTCCTTTAGGCAAATTAATACCTTCAACTTGTTCTATGACTATAGTTGAAGAGAAAGCTGGTTTAGAAGATATTACTAAAATGTTGACAAATACTTGGTGGATGTATCATCAAGGGGATATTGATTTAGGTTCAACAGCAAGCGAAGTTGCAGTTTTTCAATTTATTGTTAAAGATGAAATTAGTTTTGAAAATTTAGTCCAAAGATTAGTTAAGTTTAAAGGCGAGACTCAAGTAACTGATTTAAAAGATTCTGATTTTAATTATTTGCAAGAAGGTTCTGAAGGGCCTACCTTATGTGTTGGTTTACCTATTATCAAGGAGGATTATAAATTAAAGAAAGATCAAATATATTTTATAATGTTTTTTGAGAGTAATAGGATATTAGAATTTTTAAACGTAAAAGATGTAGGTGATAAAGTTATTATTTCTTCTACACCTAATCTTGATCAAGAAGAAAATTATTATTGCCCGTCTTATGCTAATCTTAAGGAAGGCATATCAATTTATAAAACTGTTTTAAGTGGGACGCCTATAAAAGTAATTGGAGCAAAAAAAATAGAATGAAAAAAGGAAGTTTATCAATAGAATATTTGGCAATTATTGTTTTAGTTTTAATAGCTTTGATAGTGTTATTATTATTTGCAACAACTATTGGTGATAGAATAGTTGAAGGAATCAAACATTTTTTTCAAAATATTGTAGGGAGAAGGTAAATGCCAGAAAAAGAAGTTGGAACTTTGCAAAAATTGATTTTAGCATTAGTTGTTATTCTTGTTATTGCAGGTATAATCTTTTTATTTTATCCTGATATGGGACAAAGAATTGGGCAAATAGCTGATGAAGTTTTTGGAACTGCTGATAAAGCAGAACAAGTTGAACAAGCAGATACTTTTGTTAAAGATTTTTTATTGTCAATGGATAAATGTTTAAATTCAAATTTTAATGAATGTTATTGTAATCTTGAAAGAGATAAGTTTCCTGAAAATTATCTTTTAAAATTAGAAAATAAAGATGGTTTAGTAATGACATTAATTTCAGATGAAAATATGTTATTAGATAGTAAAAAAGTTGAAAATATTAAAGTTAGTTTAGCAGTTCTAGGACAATATGGTCCAGAATCGGATTTGGCTTGTAAACCTATGGATATTTTGATAACTAATAAAGAAGGAAAATTAATAATTAAACAAATTAAGTTTGATTCAGAAGAATATGAGTTTTATACTAATAAAGGATTATCTATTCCTGAAATTTTCAAATTTGAGAATGAACTTTGTTTAGTTACAACTAAAGTTGAGAAAGATTCTGAACCAATAAATAAAGGTCAAGTTAAATTATTGACTCAAGGTAAAAAGTTTTTAGAAAAGTCTGATAAATTAAAAGAAATTTTATGGTCCTTAGATTCTCTAAAATCTTGTTCTAATGTAGCAAACTCAAATAATCAAATTATCTGGCCTATTGATCCAAGCAATATTAATTCTATTAGTTCATGTTATAATCTTAAAAAAGATAGTTTTGGTTATGGCTTGAATGTTAAAGAAAGAAGTGTAATTAAAGTTCCAGTTTTTGCAGGAGTAATAATAGATTATTGTGAAATTGATTGTGGTTCTGATGGCTCTTACATCACTATTTATGAAGTTTATAATAATGAAAAGAAACCTGTTTTAGATGAGTATGGTAATAAGCGTTATATAAAAATTAGTGGATTTTCTTCTATAAATCAAGGAGGTCAAGGATATTCCTCTTACAAAAGCAAAGGGATAGTTACAGGTGATTCTGTTAGCGGTTTGTTAGTTCATTATGGTGAAGAATTAGGTTATTCAACAGATAAATTATTGTTTGATATAGGTTTTGATGGATTAAATTTAGCTGAAAGTGCAGCCTCTAAAAAAGTTTCTGAAAAAATACTTTGTGATTTGCCTAAATTGAATGATAAAATGTACTCAGGCAAAGATTGTAAAATTAGTTGTGTAAATAATGTTGAAACAGCTGAGCAGTCCTTGGAATCTTTAATTAATTGGATGTCCAGACTAGAAGATAGGGGCAAGGGAGTAACAACAATAAAATTAGATACAAATCAAATTTTGATAGGTTTTGGAAAAGATCAAGCAGAGTTTGGAGATAAATTTTGGAGTTGTAATTCTGCTACTGGAAAGGGACCTTTTTTAGGTTCTGAAGATAAACCAAAGCAATGTAGAGATAAGCCTTGTTTATGTTTATGTGATAGTGATGATTGTGAAGAAGCTGTATGCAAAACATTTGATTCAGGATTCATACCAACTTTTATGCAAGGTGGAGAAGATTGTGAATTTGGACCATTTATTGATTCTTTAGATTATTTAGCTAAAGTTTATTTTGAAAGAAAAGGTCAAACTTTAGGTTTATGTACTAAGTTGCCTTGTATAATAATTTAAATTAAAGTTATAGAAAGCTTTAAAAGTCTATTAAACTATATAAAAATTAATTAATGAGAGGTGACTTAATATGAATAAGAAAGGTGTTGAAATTACTCTTAACTTTATTGTTATAGCAGCAATTGTTTTAATTGCTTTAATTGTAGCTGTATTATTCTTTACAGGTGCAAGTACAAACTTATTTGGAAAAATTAAAGATGTACAAACTGTTAGTACACAAGAGATATCATTAGCAACTGCGGTTTGTGAAAGCCACTGTGCGAATAGAAATCAAGCAGCTTATGAAAATCCTAGTTTTTCACAAGTAATGAGGGATGCAGGATATAATTCTTGTAGTGAATTACCAGGTTTAGGTGCTTTCCAAGCAGAATGTAGTGGTACTTGTTCAGGTCCTGCAGAATGTAGTGGTTTACCTGAAGATTTATGTAAATCACATCTAAATGCAAATGGTATTAAAATTTGCAATTGGAACTAACCCGAAAGCTTATTAATTCTTTTATTTTATTATTTATATCATGAATAAAAGGGGTTTTGAATTAAGTATTAATCTTGTTGTTATTCTTGCAATTGCTTTAATAGCTTTGATTGTAATTATTTTAATCTTTAGCGGTGGCACAACTGAGTTTACTGGAAGGTTAAAAGGAATAATCGGCGAGATTTGGGGAATGAAACCTAACATGACAGTAGGATGAGGTTCTATATGAAATCAAAAAAAGGTACAGAAGAATCAACTAGTCTTTTGATAGGGTTTTTTATAATGGTACTAATTGTAGCACCTTTGATTATTACTTATATTAATTCAACTTCTTCAAAAAGTAGTATGGAAAATACTTTGAAAGGTTTAGTTGAAAAAACTCAAAAGATGAATAGTGGTGAAAATGATACTCTTATTGGTACTATTGAAAGTGGTTATTTTTTGAAATCATTTGCAAAGAATGGTGAAGATAAACCAATCCAATGCAAAGATAGTGCTTGTATATGTATGTGTGAGCCTGAAACTTATTTAGTTTTATCTTTATGGGGAAATTGTGCTGAAAATCCTAAATGTGAACTTTATGATAAAGAAACTAATTTTAGATTTTCTGGTGGAGAACATTCTTATTTAATGTCTGAAAGTGAAAATGTACAATTATTTTATCAAAAGAAAGAAGATGTGATTGGAATATGTTTACAATTACCTTGTATTTCAGAAGAATTACAAAAAAGTTTAGATGTTTTTGAAGATTTTTTAAAGAAATATAAACAATGTAAGGGACAAAATGGAGATTGTATTTGTGATGAAGTTAAGTTTAATGATTTGAATAAAGATTTCCAGATTAGAATGAAAACAGATGGTGCAGTTACTGTAATAAGGCTTTATGAAGATACTAAAGGGTTTGGAGAAACTTTAAGAGCTGAAGAATTCTTAATTGGAGATACTCTTGGAACATATAATAGTTTTAATGATAAAGCAATAGAAGTAGCTTCTTTTGATTTTGGAAAAGATGTAGATGATAAATTTGAAGATTATATTTATGAAAATTCTATTCAATTATTTAAAAGCAAAGAAGGCTATGTAACATTTGTTAAAGTAGAAGGAGTTGGTTTTACAGTTTTAAAAGAGAAAAAAAGCTTATGCCAAGCAGAAGTAAAGGAAGAGCCTAAAGAAGAATCTTCTTCAAGTTTTAAAAAGACTTAAATATTTACAGAACTTAATTCTATTTATGAACAAGAGGGGTGAAGCTGAGACTTTAGAGCTAACTATGCTTTTTGAAATATTGATAGGTATAGCAATTGCAGCTTTTTTAGTTTTGGCAGCATTAAATTGGAATTCATTATCTAATTTTAATCAACTTTATGTTGAAGAAGATTTAATGTTATTAAGTAATACTTTGTTATCAACTCCTGGAGCAGTTTCCTATAAGTACCCTTTATCTTCTAGTTTAAAGGTTGAAATGACTCCTACTAATATTAAGATTGTTAGTAGTCCTAGCTTTTTTGCAATGACTGACAAAACTATTCTTTTAATGGAAACAAGTCATAAAGCAGATTCAATAAATATTAAGAGGTTGGATAATGTCTAAAAAAGGTGGATTTAATTTAGGAAGAAAAACATTATATTTTATTATAGCTATTTTTGTGATTACATTTATATTTTTGTACATGCGTAATGCAATTACTAGTTATAATGATGATGTTGTAAGTGATTTTAGTAATATTGAAGGTGCAGTGATTGCTACTGAAGCTTTAATGTCTCCTAAATGTTTTGCTTATTATGATGAAGAAATAGACAGAGTTTATCCTGGTGTAATTGATTATACTAAATTAAATGAAGAAAATTTGGGTAAAGGTTGTATGATTTATATTGATAGTCCGTATGAAATAAAAGTTTTGGATAAAATTTTAAAATTAACAGAAGGCGAAGATTTAGAAACTATTATTTCTCCAATTTTGATTTTAAAAGATGGTGTTTTGAAATCAGAAAAGATGGAAATTAATGTTCAAGATTATTATGGATATAAAGGGCAGAAAAAACCAAGAGACGGGGATTATTATTCAGTAGCGTAAAAATGAAGACTAAGAAAGGACAGACTGAGGATATATTTGCTGATTTGATTATTGCTTTAATATTTATAGTAATTACAGTTATAATTATCGGTGTTAAAAGTGGGGAGCATGAAATAGGTACAAGTAAGATTTTAGCTTCTGAAAAGAATACTTTGAAGAATATGGATCTTTTAACTTTATTAAGAAGTCCTGCAATGCAAGTTAATCAAGAAAAAGAAGGATTAAGTGAAGTTAGAAATATTGATTTTGCTGAATTATTTTCAATGGTCTACTTGAATTATCCTACAGAACAAATTGGTTTTGAATGGTTGTTTAATGATTTTATAGATAGGGGTTTAGTAAGTGATAGTTTATCTTGTGAAAGTAATTTTAAAGATTTAATTACTGAAACTTTAGGTTATACTAGTTGGAGTTTAAGATTTTATAGTTTTACTGGAAAACAAATATTTGAATGTGATAATCTTGACAATTTAAGAAAATATGCAATAGCTAATGGTTATTATGCTAAGTTTAATACAACAATCCCTTCACCTCAAGGTAAAGATATTTTTATTGAAATGGAGATAGTAGAATGAATAGAAAAGGAGTAGCAATATTGTCTTTGGCTGCAATTGGATTTTTAGTAGCTATAGTTTTATTTTATAGTCAAGTTGATAAATTGCCTGGCAATCAAAAAAGTTATTTGGGAGAAGCTGAAGTTGGTTTGTTTAATACTTATATTGCTGCTGAAAAAGAATTGCTTTATATTGATCTTATGGCTGAGTATGCATTACAAGATTCTTATGAACAATTAGAATTATATAGCTCCAAAGAGGTTTTAGAAAAATTCCAGGATAATTTTCAAACTCGTTTATTCAATTTTAATGAAATTTACCATAGGGACTTAATGTTAGAGGATTATCAATTTACTTTAGATGATAAAAGTATAAAGGGAATATCTAGTAAAGAGTTAAATATTACTTCTGATAACATAGATTATAAATTCAAACCTAATTTTAGAATTTCTTTATAGGATTAAAAAATAAAAAAAAGAAAAAA
>Ga0180009_10001278_pt1 | contig 31228 bp, 29 predicted proteins | sample OS_PC_MetaG_FD_123537 | JGI IMG/M metagenome (GOLD analysis project Ga0180009, IMG submission 123537) | Groundwater microbial communities from the Aspo Hard Rock Laboratory (HRL) deep subsurface site, Sweden - OS_PC_MetaG | ecosystem: Environmental > Aquatic > Deep subsurface > Groundwater...
AACCGCGCCAGGACCGAACCCATCTATCAGCGCGGTTGACCGGCGAAACTATCGCCGGTCGCGCGCACCCAGCGTGCGAAGGCGCAAGGCCTGCAGCTTGATGAAGCCTTCGGCGTCCTTCTGATCGTAGGCGCCCTGATCGTCCTCGAAGGTCACGAGGCGATCCGAATAAAGCGACTTTTCGCTGTTTCTGCCGACTACGATGATGTTGCCCTTGTAGAGCTTGAGCCGCACCTCGCCCTCGACGTGCTCCTGGCTCTTGTCGATCAGCGCCTGCAGCATCTCTCGCTCGGGCGAGAACCAGAAGCCGTTGTAGATGAGCTCCGCGTAGCGCGGCATAAGATCGTCTTTCAGGTGCGCCGCGCCACGGTCGAGCGTCAGGCTTTCCATCGCCCGGTGCGCCGCGATCAGGATCGTGCCGCCGGGCGTTTCATAGACGCCGCGCGATTTCATGCCCACGAACCGATTCTCGACGAGATCGATGCGGCCGATGCCGTTGTCGCGGCCAAGATCGTTGAGCCTTGCGAGCAGGGTCGCCGGCGACAAGGCCTCGCCGTCGATCGATACCGCATCTCCCTTCTTGAAGCCGATCGTGATCACCGTCGGTTCGTCGGGGGCCTCCTCCGGAGAGACCGTGCGCATATAGACGTAAGGAGGAGCCTCCACGTTGGGATCTTCGAGAACCTTGCCTTCGGACGAGGAGTGCAGGAGGTTTGCGTCGACCGAGAACGGCGCTTCCCCGCGCTTGTCTTTCGGCACAGGGATCTGATGCTTCTCGGCGAACTCGATGAGATGTTCGCGGCTCTTGAACTGCCACTCCCGCCACGGCGCGATGATCTTGATCGACGGCTCCAGCGCGTAATAGCCGAGTTCGAAGCGGATCTGGTCGTTGCCCTTGCCGGTCGCCCCGTGGCAGACGGCATCTGCCCCGGTTGCCCGTGCAATCTCGATCTGGCGCTTGGCGATCAACGGCCGCGCGATCGATGTGCCGAGGAGGTAGACCCCTTCATAGAGCGCGTTCGCACGCATCATGGGAAAGACATAATCGGCGACGAATTCCTCGCGCAGGTCCTCGATGAAGATGTTTTGGTCTTTGATACCAAGCAGTTCGGCCTTCTTGCGGGCCGGTTCCAGCTCTTCGCCCTGGCCCAGGTCGGCGGTGAACGTCACCACCTCGGCGCCATAGGATTCTTGTAGCCATTTCAATATGATAGATGTGTCTAGCCCGCCCGAATAGGCGAGCACGACCTTCTTCACCTGGCCCTTCTTCGAAAGTCCACCGCCTGCGTCATTTTCAGCTGCCATGCTCGTTCTCAGGCTCCCGTCTTATTCATGTGCGATTGGCGCGGCACTATAGGCAAACCGCATAAAGCGGCAAGGCGCGGCTATGGCCCGTAGGTCGTTGTCCCGGCATTGACAGGCTTTCAACGACTGCGTCGTCGCGACGACAGGTCACTTGTCGAAACCCGCCATTCGGTCTTTACATGCGCCGACCAAATTCTAGTGGCAGCCAATAAGGGGATAATCCGTGAAGGCAAATACCGTAGTCAAACTCGTCATGGGCGCGGCACTTTCGATCGCCGTAGCCTTCAGTGCCACCGCGGTGGTCAGCGCGCAGGAAGCCAAACCTGCGGCCGCGACAGCCAAGGCGCCGAGCGTCTGCAAGGGGCTTGACGAAGCAGCATGCTCAGCCAGTGCCGACAAGAACTGCAAGTGGATCGCCGCCCGCACGGTGAACGGCAAGGACCGCAAGGCGCATTGCCGCGTCGTCGCGGGCAACCCGTGCGTGCGTCTCGACCAAGCGGCCTGCACCGCTGCCGCCGACAAGAACTGCAAGTGGATCACCGACGCACTCAATCCCAAAGGCAAACCGCGCAAGCCGTTCTGCCGCCGGGACGCAAAGTAGTAGGAAGACTTATTTCGACGTTACGCCGGACCGGCCGCTGCTGTCTCAGCGCGGCCGGAATGGTTTGAAGAACTCCATCAGCATCGCCGGCTGGAACGGCATGATGGCGAATGTGACCGAGAACGGGTTGGGAACCTGCGCTTCAACCCGGTTCAAAACCGGTGCCGTGGTGGCTTTCGCTGCCGCCCCGAAGGCCGTCAGGGCCTTCTCCACCGATTTCGCGGCAACGCTGTAGGCATCCATTGCAGCCGCATTTCCACGTGCCGTCGGCCATGCCACCTGCTCGGGCACTCCTAAAGAGATCATGCCGACCGCCATCGGCCACGCCGTCGCATTGCGCGGCATCATCATCTCCATCCATGGCGCCAGCGGCGAAAACATTCCATAGCCGGACCCGGCGCCGAACGGCGTCAGCGACGCCAGCGGATTGGCCCGCATGATCGCGTTGGGAACCGCCGCCCACGGCAGCATGTAGTCGAACTTGCCGGATTGGCCGTATTGGCCAGTGTGGCCGGGCTGAAAGATCTGCATCCCGCCGGAAGACCGCTGCGAATTTGCGTTCTCGACGAACGTGTCGATCGACTGCCCCCACGCGCGCAGCATCTGGTCCGTCATCGCCTGGTAGGCCGCCCCGCTGGCGTTCAGGTAGTTGACGACGGCTTTGGTGCAGCTCTCGTTGAAGCGCGCCTGCGTATCGAAGTCGAACATGTGCTTGGACCTTGGCTATCGGCATGAGTGGACCGGGCGCAGGAAAGCGGTGGAATTCAATCCGCGCGCCGATGGGCCTGCCGCGCTACTGGCCGTCCCCAATGCTGCAATTTAAGTCACAATAGTTGACGTTTTGCAGCGCAACAAGATTTTTCTGCGACGCAATAATCTTGCTGTGGAATCGAGGCTTTGCGACGCTTGGAGAAGTTCCTGCGGAACGTGCGCTAATGCGTCTTGCGCAAACCCCGGTCGGGTACGGTAATGGCCGGTTCGCCCGTCGTTTCGTCGGCGCCGCCGTAGTCTTTCGCCTTGAGATGCCCTCGCGACGCTGTTTCAGGCACCGGCGCCTCTCGAAGGGGATCGGCGAATTCCCGCACCGGGCCACTGCCGCGCCCCGCCACCAGCCAGTAAACGTACCCGGCGATGATGCCCGAGAAGGCGAACGCGGCAACCGCGTAGCTGTTGGCGATGGTGAAATTGCCGCTTCTCTCGCCGGCGTAGAGCGCAGCAAACCCCAAAAGCGCGATCGCCAGCCCGACGAAGACGTAATAGGCCCAGCCGCGCAATCCTTGTACGATGCCGAAGAGGATCGCGGCTGCGGCGAAAGGCGCCGCAAAAATCGCGAACTGGGTCGCCGCCGAAAGCGCCACCGCAAGCGCGCGGCCGGCCTGTTCCATTCGCGCGTCGCCTTCGAGGCCGTAAAGGTCGACCGGCGTGATGACGAACAAGACCTGAGTCAGCGCCGCCGCCAGGCACGCCAGCACGAAACCGAAAAGAAAGCGGACAAAGTTCGCCATTGAGCGGTCACCCGGGTATCCGCGGATGCGCCATTCGCCCGCGGCTACAGGACGTTATACGCACCAACGCCGAAGCTGCAATTACCGCGTGCGATCATCAGGCAGACCGTCCCGCAACAAGCCAGTAGACCAAGCCCCCCGCAAAGCCCGAGACAGCGAACACCTGCCAGACCACCGCCGGTCCGCCCTCGACGCCTTGCGCGAGAAGTGGCGTTACCGCCATCGAGACCCCACCTCCGATGACGTAGTAGAGCAGCGACCGTATCCGGGCGACCTCGCCGATTATCGCGAAGACGATCGCCGGTATGATCGTGAACGTCGCGAAAATCAGGCTCGCCTGATCGATCAGCGCGAATACCCGATCGAGTTTCCCTCCCGCGACCTCATCGGCGTGGATCGACTGCGTGAAACGCTCAAGACCGAGCGTGAAGAGGACGAACGCGGTGACCGCAGCGCCGATCACAAAGGCGAGCGGCACCAGGATGATCCTGCCGACCGTTTTCCAGAACATAGTTGGTCTCAAGCCCCCGTCCGACCCGTCAGAAATCGCTGGCCCATTGTCCTATTCAGTCTCGCCCGCCGGCAGCACAACCGGCAGCCGTTCGGAGGCGCGCAGCTTGAGGCTGGCCGATTTCAACTGCCCGCAGGCCGCCAGGATGTCGCGCCCGCGCGGCGTCCGGACCGGGCTTGCATAGCCCGCCTTGTTGACGATCTCGGCGAACCGCTCGATCTGCTCCCATTGCGAACATTCATAGTCGGCGCCCGGCCACGCATTGAACGGGATCAAGTTGATCTTGGCGGGAATGCCGGCCAACAGCCGCACCAGCGCGCGGGCATCCGCGAGGCCGTCGTTGACGCCCTTCAGCATGACGTATTCGAACGTGATCCGACGCGCATTCGAAAGCCCCGGATAATTCCGGCAGGCGTTGAGGAGTTCCTTGATGGGATATTTGCGGTTTATCGGAACGAGTACATCGCGCAGCTCGTCGGTAACCGCATGCAGCGAAATCGCCAGCATTGTCCCGGCTTCTTCACCCCAGCGCCCGATTTCGGGAACCACGCCCGACGTCGACAATGTGATCCGGCGGCGCGAATGCGCCAGCCCGCCGCTGTCGGCGGCAATAGCCATGGCGTCTCGCACGTTGTCGAAATTGTAGAGCGGCTCGCCCATCCCCATTAGAACGATGTTGGTGATCTTGCGGTCGGATTCCGGCAGCCGCCCGCCGTCGTCCGGAGAGTGAGCCCCCGGCCAGTCGCCGATGCGGTCGCGCGCCAGCAGGATCTGCCCGACGATTTCCGCTTGCGTAAGGTTGCGCACAAGCTTCTGCGTGCCGGTGTGGCAGAACGTGCAGGTCAGCGTGCAGCCGACCTGGCTGGAGATACACAGCGTTCCCCGATCGCTTTCGGGTATGTAGACGGTCTCGACCTCGGGGGCATGCGCTTCGTGCCCGCGCCTGGGCAGCCGCAACAGCCACTTGCGCGTCCCGTCCTGCGAAATCTGCTCGGACACGATTTCCGGACGCTCAAGCGAAAAGGCTCCCTCGAGCACCGCGCGCAGGTCCTTGGAGACGTCCGTCATGTCTTCAAACGAGCGCACGCCGCGCGCATAGATCCAGCTCCAAAGCTGGCCGACCCGCATGCGCCGCTGCCTCTCGGGGACACCGATAGACGCGAACGCCGCCGCCAGTTCATCGCGCCCGGCCCCCGCCAGAGATGGCAGGCCCGCATCGGCTTCAAACCGCCCGCCTTCGCCTTCAGGAACCGTTTTGAGAACGACAACCATCGCTTTTTCTGTTTCGCTTTCCGAATGTGGCGGACGCCGCCGCATGAATGCGGGCGTTCGTCGAGTTGCGCGTGCCCGCATTTATTGCCGGGAGTGGGATTACCGCAAGGGTTCGCGCCAATATTTCTGCCCCGCTCGCCTCCATGCTAAACGAAATGCGCCAATTCGCCCCCACCCCTTCGTGAGCCCAGATGAACACCAGGATTGAGACGGACCGGACCACGGCAGGCGATTTGACGCCTCTTCGCCGCAACCTGACAATCGCGATCTATCTCCTCATCACCGGAATATCGGCCGCCTGCGGTCTCGTCATCGAAATCGTCGCAGGCCGCATGATCGCGCCATATCTCGGCATGTCGCTTTACACCTGGACGGCCATCATCGCGGTGGTTCTCGCCGGCTTTTCCGCCGGCCACTGGGTCGGCGGCTGGCTCGCCGAAAAACCGGCCAGTGAGGCGCGCCGGGCCGTGGCGTTCAGTCTCTTCCTCGCCGGCCTCACCGCCGCCATGAGCCTCGTTCTCCTGCGCACGCTGTCGGGTCCGATCCTCTCGCTCGGGTTTGCTCCTGTCCCAACGATCCTGCTCATGACCTTCGCGCTGTTCTTCCCGCCCAGCTTCTTCGTCGGCATCCCCTCCCCGGCATTGACCAAACTGGCAATCGACGAAGCCCCGCACCGCATGGGAACGCTGCTTGGGGCGTTCTACGCCGTCGGCGCCTTCGGCAGCATCCTCGGCACGCTCGCCGCCGGCTACATTTTCATTTCCTATTTCGGTTCGATCCGCACGATTCTGACAGTGGCGTTCCTCTACCTCGCCATGGCCGCCGCGCTGTTCCTCCAGGACCGCCGCCGCACGCAAAAAGCCCTTCTGGAACCGGGAACGCTCGTCCCGATCATTGCAGCAGCCGTCGTATTCTCCGGTGCATTGCTGTGGGGCCGCGGCGTCCTCGCCTTCGTCGAGAACTGCACTAAAGAGAGCGCCTACTACTGTATCCGCGTCATCGACATCACCGACGAAGTCGGACTGCCCGCCCGCACCATGGTCCTCGACAACCTCGGCCACGGCACCAGCCTGCGCGACCGTCCCGACATCTTCCTGACGCCCTATATCGAAGCCCAGGACAACCTGGTCGGGACCCGCTTCGCCGACCGCAACGGCGATATCTCGGCCTTCTTCATCGGCGGCGGTGCTTACACCCTGCCGCGCGCCTGGATCGCCCGCTGGCCGCAAGCCCGCGCCACCATCGCCGAAGTCGACCCTGACGTGACGGCGAGCGCGCGCAAGTCGTTCTGGCTGCAGGACAGCGAGCGGCTGATCGTGCATCACCAGGACGCACGACGCGCTCTTCAGCAACAGCCGGAGAACGCCTTCGACATCATCGTCGGCGACGCCTTCCACGACATCGCGATCCCCCAGCATCTTGTGACGCAGGAGTTCTTCACCCTCGCCAGGAGCCGGTTGAAGGAAGGCGGCATCTACCTGATGAACGTCATCGACAGCGGTAGCAATCCCCGCCTAGCACTCTCCATTTTGCAAACGCTCGAATCCGGGTTTCCGGCGGTCGAACTCTGGCAATCCGAAGGTCAGGGCGAGCGGCAGACCTACGTCCTTCTCGCCGCCAGCACCCCGACCCCGGTTGCCGCCCTGCGCTCGCGCATCGACCCGGATGCCAACTGGCAACGCCTGCCCCCGTCCAAAATAGCAGCTCTGAAGAAGGCCGCGGCGCCGCTCGTCCTCACCGACGACTTCGCCCCCGTAGACCGGCTCATCGGTGTGCAGTAAAGCGCGGATTCAATCCGCTCATGGCGTCCACTTGAGGAAGTTGGCGAGCAGCCGAAGACCCAGCGTCTGGCTCTTTTCGGGATGGAACTGGGTTCCAGCCAGATGATCGCGCGCCACCATCGCCGTGATCGGCCCGCCGTAGTCGGTTTCGGCAACCACGTGATCGCAGTTTTCCGGCACCAGATGGTAGGAGTGCACGAAATAGGCATGCAGCCCGCTGGGTCCGGTTTCGATCCCGTCAAGCAGTGGATGCGGCCGAACGACCTGCAACGTGTTCCAACCCATGTGCGGGATCTTCAAGGCCGGATCGGATGGCTCGATATGGCGGACTTCGCCAGGGATCCATCCGAACCCTTCGGTGATGCCGAATTCTAGGCCGCGGCTCGCCATCAGCTGCATGCCAACGCAGATCCCCAGAAACGGTCGCTCCTTCTGCATCACCGCAGTGTGGAGAGCTTCCAACAGCCCGGGAACCGCCTCCAGTCCGGCCCGGCAGTCGGCGAACGCGCCGACACCGGGGAGTATGACACGGTCGGCGGCGGCAACTTCGGCGGGATCGGAAGTGATGCGGCAGCCGACATTGGCCTCGCACTCGCGGGCGGCTCGTTCAAGCGCCTTGCCAGCCGAGTGAAGATTGCCCGAGCCGTAATCGATGATGACAGCGGTCTTCATCTCAGACCTGACCGTCCACGGCCGCTGCTGATCCGTTCTGGTCCTGCGCGCCGATCCAGCGCTCGAGGAAACGCCGCTCGCACTCGCGCATGTTGGCCCCGCTCACCGTGCCGATCATCCGCCAGCCCTTGCGCTCCAGCGTCCACCGCTGCATCGAATCGGCTTCGAATGCGACGATCAAATTGAGTGCCAGACTGACCAGCGTAGTCCAGGCCATTCCCGCATCGAGCAGGAAGAGGATGCCGCCGAGCACCGCGGCAACCACGACATAGCCTAGAAACGCCAGCCACAGCCGGTTGACCAGCATCCATAGCGGAGCGAACAGAAACGCCCACCAGTTGAAGCCGTCCTTCACGAAGACGAAGCCATCGGCCCGCTCGACGGCTGCGGGCGCTGGTTTGGCGGATTCGTGGACGGTATAGGCAACCACGCGATTCGAGGCTCCGATTGAGCTCAACGTCATTAACATTCTCAAAGGGTCCCTTTGGTCGATGGCACGCGGCCGCCCTGACGGGGGTCGAGTTCGATAGCCTGACGCAAGGCCCGGGCCAGACCCTTATAGCAAGTCTCGGCGATATGATGGCTGTTGTCGCCATGGATGTTGGCGACGTGGCACGTGATCCCGGCGTTCTGGACGAAGGCCTGGAACCATTCCCGGAACAATTCCGTGTCGAATTCGCCGACCTTGTCGCGCGGGAACTCGACCTGCCACACCAGGAACGGCCGGCCGGACACGTCGATGGCGACGCGGGTCAGGCATTCGTCCATAGGAAGATGGATGTCGCTGTAGCGCGTGATGCCGATCTTATCGCCAAGCGCCTGCCTGAAGGCCTGTCCGAGCGCAATGCCGCTGTCTTCGGCGGTGTGATGGCTGTCGATGTGCAGGTCGCCCTTGGCTTTCAGCTTGATATCGATGAGGGAATGGCGCGCGAGCTGTTCGAGCATGTGATCGAGGAACCCAATCCCGGTGTCGATCTCATAGGCCCCGGTCCCATCGAGATCGATCTCGACGGCGATTTCGGTTTCATTGGTCTTCCGCTCGATTTTCGCGGTTCGCTTTGCTGGTGCGCTCACGGATCTTTCCTCAAACGGCTGAAGCCATGCTTTTACCAAAGAGGCTGCGGGCCGAAAGGTTGCCGAAGGGTTAATTCGCTGCGTTTATCAGCTTGGCCGGTCGTTCGCCAGTCTTCCCCTGAGGTATGGTGTCAGGTCTTGACACCGCGCCCCTCCGCTCCCTTATCGATAGCCGAACACCGGCTTGCAACTGACACGAGCCTGCGAAGTGTCAGCACTAGAAGTGTTGGCAACTAAAAAGAAACACCGGCTTGCAACTGACACGAGCCTGCGAAGTGTCAGCACTAGAAGTGTTGGCAAACAAAAAGAAACACCGGCTTGCAACCGACACGAGCCTGCGAAGTGTCAGCACCAGAAGTGTTGGCAACCTGAAGTGACCCATGATGATGCACGACGACCATTCCCGGCAATCCGCCTTCCCCGGCTGGCACGCCACCACCATTTTGACCGTGCGCAAGAACGGCCGGGTGGTTATCGCCGGAGACGGCCAGGTCAGTCTCGGCCAGACCGTTATCAAATCGAACGCGCGCAAGGTCCGCCGCCTCGGCCGCGGCGACGTAATCGGCGGGTTTGCCGGTGCGACAGCCGATGCCTTCACGCTGTTCGAGCGGCTTGAAACCAAGCTCGAGCAGTATCCGGGCCAACTGATGCGCGCCGCTGTCGAACTCGCCAAGGACTGGCGCACCGACCGCTACCTGCGCCGCCTTGAAGCGATGATGATCGTCGCCGACCATTCGACGACGCTGGTGCTCACCGGCACCGGCGACGTCCTCGAACCCGAGAAACACGTGATGGGCATCGGCTCGGGCGGCAATTACGCACTGGCTGCCGCACGCGCGCTGCTCGAGCAGCCACTCGAAGCTGAGGAAATCGCCCGCAAGGCGATGGCGATCGCAGCCGAGATCTGCGTCTACACCAACGACTCGATCGTCGTTGAAAGCATCGAAGCAAAGTGATGGCGGGTTATAATGGCGTGGATGTACCTCATTCTGGCGGGCGCCTGCGAGGTCGCTGCGACCACGGTTTATCGGTATTCCGACGGGCTGACGCGAGCCTGGCCGACGTTCGGGCTCGTCGTCTTTGGTGTCGTCAGCCTCTATTGTTTGCATCGGGCCGTCAGCCTTCCGGTTCCCGAAGCTATCCCCGTCGGAACTGCTTATGCGGTTTGGACCGGAGTTGGAGCCGCCGGCACCGTCCTCGTTGGAATTGCAGCATTTGGAGAATCCGCCGATGCGACCCGAATAGCGCTCTTGGTCGTGCTGATCGGCTCGATCGCCGGCCTGAAGCTGGTCTCGGGAACATAAGGCAAATGGACGTCCGCTTCGAGCCGGTCAGCCGCGAACATCTGCCGATGCTCGCCGAATGGCTGCATCGTCATCATTGGCTGCACTGGTGGGGCGAGCCGGAAGTCGAACTGTCCTACATCCGCGACATGATCGAGGGCCGCGACACCACCTGCCCGTACATTTTCCACATCGGTGGTGAACCGATGGGCTACATCCAGTGCTGGTTCATCGGGGATCACCAGTCCGTCCAATGGATCGCCGACCATCCATGGCTTGCCGGGCTTCAAAGCGATGCCGTTGGCGTCGATCTATCGATTGCCGACCCTCGAATGCTGTCGAAAGGTATCGGCTCCCGCGTTTTGCAAACCTTTGTCGCTCGCCTTGTTGCCGATGGCTGGCGCACGATTATCATCGACCCGGATCCCGGCAACGGGCGCGCCGTTCGGGCGTATGAAAAGGCCGGCTTCCGCGCCATTCCCGAACTCGTGGGAAAGTCCGGCGACAGCCTCATCATGCGATATGAACCAGAAACAGTAAGCAGGACTGAATGACCAACTTCTCCCCCCGCGAAATCGTCTCCGAACTCGACCGCTACATCATCGGTCAGAACGACGCCAAGCGCGCGGTGGCGATCGCCTTGCGCAACCGCTGGCGCCGCCAGCAGCTGACCGGCGACCTCAGGGACGAAGTCCTGCCGAAAAATATCTTGATGATCGGTCCGACCGGCGTCGGCAAAACGGAGATCTCGCGGCGGTTGGCGAGGTTGGCGCAGGCGCCGTTCCTCAAGGTCGAGGCAACAAAATTCACCGAAGTCGGTTACGTCGGCCGCGATGTCGAAAGCATCGTTCGCGATCTCGTCGAGGTCGGCATTTCGCTCATCCGCGACGCCAAACGCAAGAATGTCCGTGCGGCGGCCGAAAAGGCAGCCGAGGAACGCGTGCTGGACGCGCTCGTCGGGCCGACAGCCTCACCGGCGACCCGCGACAGCTTCCGCCGCAAGCTGCGCGCCGGAGAACTTGACGACAAGGAGATCGAACTTGAAGTCGCCGATTCCGGCGGCGGCTTTCCGATGTTCGAGATTCCCGGCCAGCCGGGCGGATCGTTCGGCGCGATCAACTTGAACGACATGCTCGGCAAGGCGTTGGGTCAGCGCAAAAAAAGGCGCCGCATGACCGTCGACCAAAGCCACGACATCCTCATCAACGAGGAAAGTGACCGGCTCATCGATTCGGAAGAAATTACCGCCGAAGCCATCTCGGTGGTGGAAAACAACGGCATCGTGTTCCTCGACGAGATCGACAAGATCTGTTCGCGCTCCGATGGCGCGGGCCGCGCCTCCGGTGATGTCAGCCGCGAAGGCGTTCAGCGCGATCTTCTGCCGCTCATTGAAGGCACCACGGTTGCGACCAAGCATGGACCGGTAAAGACCGACCACGTACTGTTCATCGCCTCGGGGGCCTTCCATGTCGCCAAGCCGTCCGATCTGTTGCCGGAGTTGCAGGGGCGACTGCCAATCCGTGTCGAATTGCAGCCCCTGACCCGCGAGGATTTCCGCCGTATCCTGACGGAGACCGAAGCGAGCCTCATCAAGCAGTACGTGGCCCTGATGGCGACGGAAGAACTGACGCTTGTCTTCACCGACGACGCCATCGATGCAATTGCCGATACCGCGGTGCTCGTCAACGACACGGTCGAGAATATCGGTGCGCGGCGACTGCAAACGGTGATGGAGCGCGTGCTCGACGAAATCTCGTTCGAGGCTTCCGATCGCGGCGGCGATACGGTGACGATCGATGCCGCCTACATCAACGACCGCGTTGGAGCCCTGGCCAAGGATGCCGACCTTTCACGGTTCATCCTGTAGTTCGCAGCGACACGCCAAGCCCCGCAGTCCAGCAGGCTCAGTGCCGACAAATTTCCGCGCCCCCAGCAGCGTCATGGCCGGACTTGATCCGGCCATCCAAGGGGCGAAATTCGATACCGTTTTATATTATTGCCCTGGATGGCCGGGTCTCGATACTCGAACAAACTTGCACTTCGAGCCCGGCCATGAAGGTCCTTGGCGGCGGCGCATGCGCCGCCTCAATTCTGTTGTCGATTTACAAACGTCTGAACGCTCACGCCGCCATCGCTTCGTCGGCCTGTGGGAACGACACGACGTTTTGAGCCGCAGCCGAACCGGCTGCGCTGTTGCGCCGGCGGAACCAGCGCAGCGACGTGTTGGTGAGAACGCTGCCCTGGCCGATGGCCTGCACCAGAAGTCCGTCTTCATCGCCCAAGAGCCACGACATCCGCGCTTCGATCTCTTCGGCCGTCTCGCTGCTTTCGACGTACCATGTCTGCTCCAGCGGCCGCGCCCAGCGCTCGCCGCTTCCCATGATGATTTCTGCAAGCGCGCCCTTTTTGGCGTTCGGATTGGCGAGATCGTAGGAAATGAGGAACGTGCGCATGGGGGGCTCTTTCTTTTCTGGTCAAGGCCCTGGAAACGCTGAACAATCAGGCCGTTTGCTGTGCGGAACGTAGAGAGAACATGACATGAATCGTTCCGCTCGTAAAGCATCAGTTCGATTTTTGTTCTCTTGAGAAGAACAGACTGTGGACATCCGCTCGAAGTCCCTGTCAACGCTCCGCTCAGACACCTACGATAAGCCCCTGAATCGAGTCGATTTTGGGATATTCAGAATGGCAGATGATTCCAAACTGACAAAGGATCAGAAGGACCGAGCGCTGGCTTGGCTAAATCAGAAATGGGTGGGCAACAAAGCCTGCCCGGTCTGTGCACAGAATCATTGGACGATTGCGGATCACGCAGTAACACCGTCAATTAGCCACGGCAGCGGCCTAATAATCGGTGGTCCTAGTTATCCCCACGCGCTCGTCATCTGCAACAATTGCGGTCACACGCTTTTCTTCAACGCCGTCTTGATGGGAATCCTTCGAGACGAGAAGCCAGCCAAGCCAGAGGAAAAAACCGATGGCTGAAGTGGATGAAGAAAAGGGTGGCTTACTCCAACGTATGGAGCCGGAACTTCAAGTCAACCCATTCAGGGCCGACGCGATGACGGTAACTTGTGACGAAGAGGAGGAGCGGCATTTGGTTTCGACAGAAACACTTGATCGCCTCGCAAAAGGTGGAAAGGACATGTCGCTGGAGTGGAGCCTGCTATTAGCGGGTGCCGGGTCTGGCTTCGTCCAGAACGTATTTGTCGTTATTGGCAAGATGCCGTCGTCACAGCAGGCCAATAACATTGACATCATTTTAGCTATGGCCTGTATTGGCTGCTTTGCAGGGGCTTTCGCTAAGTATACCGAGCATCAGAAAACGAAGACGGATACTGATGAGCTTTTGCGAAAGATGAAAGAGCGCAAAAAGGTTAGTCTACCATGACTGGGTTTGATACGACCACTACTCGCTCCGAAACCTCATGTAGCACGGTGATCCTCCGGCGCCCCTAGGCTGCGGAGAATCGTACGGCGCCGGATGCGCGAGGCGAAGCCGAAGCGTGGGCATCTGAAGGCGCAAAAAAAGACTCTAATCAAACAGCCCCATCTGCTCCGGTGTGTTGTTGGAGCGCGGAATCACCCTGTGATTGCCGAAATCGGTGCGCTCGACCAGTTCCGGATACCGCTCCTTGAACAGCTTTAGCGCACGCCCGCGGCTTTCGGGAAACTTCCGCCCCTCCCAGATCTCATAGAGCCGTCGGGGATCGCAATTGTAGCGGCGCAGGATCTCGATGCGGCGCACGCGCAGCCATCGCGCAATCCAGATATCGATCGCCTCCGCTTCGCTGATGATGCGCGGCGCGTGCGACTGTTCCGGTTCGACGAGAAGAAGAGGGCTTGAACGCATGGTCTGAGTGATCGCTGTTACTGGTGCTGACTCCATAGAGTACGTTACGAGAACATCAAAGCGATTCCGTGGCCGCACTTGACCCGGCGCGCCAGGACGGCGATTGAGACGTCCCGCCCCGTTAACCGCGCCATCACCCGAAGAGAAAAACCGACCCGTGATCCTGTTTCCTGCCATCGACCTGAAAGACGGCCAGTGCGTCCGCCTCAAACTCGGCGAAATGAGTGAGGCGACCGTCTTCAACGACGACCCCGCCGCGCAGGCGCGCTCATTCCAGGATCAGGGCTTCGAGTATCTCCACGTCGTCGATCTCAACGGAGCTTTCGAAGGCCGCCCGGTCAACGCCGGCGCCGTCGACGCCATCCTTGCCGCACTGACAATTCCCGTCCAGCTCGGCGGCGGCATCCGCGATCTCGCCACGATCGAAACCTGGCTTGATAAAGGCATCGCGCGCGTCATCCTCGGCACGATCGCCGTTCGCGACCCCGCCCTCGTCAAGGCCGCATGCCGCGCGTTCCCCGGCCGTATCGCCGTCGGCATCGACGCCAAGGGCGGCCAAGTAGCCGTCGAAGGCTGGGCCGAGACGAGCCGGCTGACCGCCAACGAGCTTGCCGGCCGCTTCGAGGATGTCGGCGTCTCGGCGATCATCTACACCGATATCGAGCGCGACGGGATCCTCAGGGGGCTCAATCTCCCGGCGACCGCGGAACTTGCCCGCGCCACGTCGATTCCCGTCATTGCGTCCGGCGGCCTGGCTTCGATCGACGACGTCAAGGATCTCATAAGGCCCGAGTACGCAATGCTCGAAGGCGCCATTACCGGCCGTGCCCTTTACGACGGCCGTATCGACGCCGCCGAGGCGCTGTCACTCCTGCAGCGCGGCTGATATCACCCGGAACCGAGTTGAAACGGCCGGCACCCAAGGCCGCCGATACCGTTTGGCGCCGTTACGAGAAAGCCGGCGTAGTTCGTCCGCAGCACTTTCCAGAGCGTGCCGGGTGTCGGATAATGATTTCCGAGCCCGTCCCTCCACCACCTCGGTCAAAGCGGCCGCCAAGGAAAAACACCCATGTCCGCAATCGACGTGAAAGTCCCCGACATCGGCGATTTCAAGGATATCCCGGTGATCGAGATCCTGGTTGCTCCCGGCGACGAGGTGAAGCCCGAGGATCCGCTGCTCACCCTCGAAAGCGACAAGGCGACGATGGAAATACCTTCCCCGCACGGCGGCAGGATCGTCGAGATCAAGGTCGCGGTTGGCGACAAGGTCTCCGAGGGCTCGGTGATCGTCACCATCGATGCCGACGGCGCCAGCGACAAACCGGCCGCCGCGCCTGCCGCGCCCGCAGCCTCAACGTCAGCGCCCGCCGCCGGCGCGAGCCTATCGGCCCCGGCCCCGGCGACGCATTCCGGCGCAGCCGACGTCACGTGCGAAATGCTCGTTCTCGGCGCCGGTCCAGGTGGCTACTCCGCCGCCTTCCGCGCCGCCGACCTCGGCCTCAAGACCGTGCTCGTCGAGCGTTGGGAGGTGCTCGGCGGAGTTTGCCTCAACGTCGGCTGCATCCCCTCGAAGGCACTCCTCCACACCGCCGCCATCATGGATGAAGCCAAGGCGATGGCCGCACACGGCATCTCGTTTAGCGCCCCCGAAATCGATCTGGCCAAGCTGCGCACCCATAAGGAGAAGGTCGTCGGCAAACTGACGACCGGCCTCGCCGGCATGGCCAAGATGCGCAAGGTCGAGGTCGTCACCGGCACCGGCCGCTTTCTCGACCCGCACCATATCGAGGTGACGCTGACCGACGGCTCCGGCAGGAAAACCGTCAAGTTCGACAAGGCCATCATCGCCGCCGGCTCGGAAGCCGTGAAGCTGCCCTTCATTCCAGATGACCCGCGCATCGTCGATTCGACCGGCGCTCTCGAACTGCGCGACATCCCCAAGAAGATGCTGGTCATCGGCGGCGGCATCATCGGGCTCGAAATGGCGACCGTCTATTCGACGCTCGGCACGCGTCTCGATTGCGTCGAGATGCTCGACGGTCTGATGCCGGGAGCCGACCGCGATCTCGTCAAGGTCTGGGAGAAGTTCAACGCGAAGCGTTTCGACAACATCATGCTCAAGACCCGGACTGTTGCAGTCGACGCCATGAAGGACGGCATCCACGTCACCTTCGAAGGCGATCACGCGCCCGACAAGCCTCAGGTCTACGACATGGTCCTCGTCGCCGTCGGCCGTTCTCCCAACGGCAAACTTATCGACGCGGACAAAGCCGGTATCGCCGTCACCGAACGCGGCTTCATCGAAGTCGATAAGCAGTTGCGCACCAACGTCGCCCACATATTCGCCATCGGCGACATCGTCGGCCAGCCGATGCTGGCGCACAAGGCCGTGCACGAAGCCCACGTCGCCGCCGAAGCCGCGAGCGGACACAAGGCCTCCTTCGACGCCCGCCAGATCCCCTCGGTTGCCTACACCGATCCTGAAATCGCCTGGGCCGGCCTCACCGAAACGGAGGCCAAGGCCAACGGCGTCAAATACAGCAAGGCCGTCTTTCCCTGGGCAGCCTCCGGCCGCGCCATCGCCAACGGCCGCGACGAAGGCTTCACCAAACTATTGTTCGACGACGAAACCCATCGCTGCATCGGCGGCGCCATTGTCGGCACGCATGCCGGCGATCTCATCGGCGAGGTCTGCCTAGCCGTCGAGATGGGCGCGGACGCCGTCGACATCGGCAAGACCATCCACCCGCACCCGACGCTATCCGAGTCGGTCGGCATGGCCGCCGAGCTCTTCGAGGGCGTCTGCACCGATCTTCCGCCGGTGAAGAGGAAGTAGCGCGCTGTTCCTGCGCTACAAGCTGGGATCGATGGTGACTGTCAGCACGGACGAATAGCTGCCGGCGATGATCGGCTGCCCGGCAAGCAGGTTGACGTCGACTGTAATCGTTGTGCCCGAAACCGCGCCGCTGACGACATTCGTTCCCGCGGAAGTCACCTGCATCGCGACATTCGAATTGAGCGCCGCCGATGCCGCGCCGAACTGCGCGATCGCCAGGTAGTTGATCTCGTTGTCGAAGCCCGCGACCGTCCCCGTCGCCGGCGTCGCCACCAACGCCGAACCGGTCAGGCGGATCCGCGACGGCGCCGAGCAGGATACGCCATTGAATGTCGAGCGCAGAATGAAACCGGGATTCGGCAATCCCGCGCTGATCGCCGGCGTGAAGTTGAGTTTTGACGTGTCGGGCGCCGGCAGCGTACAGCCCGACGTGATAGAAGCGTTCACCGTGAAGACCTGCTCGTCCAGCACCCGCCATGGCACGCCGAAGGCGAGTTCGTAGATGCCGACTGTAACGCTGCTGTCGGCGTAGTTCCCTGCCGTCGCGCTCGTCTGCCCGGCTGGAATGCGAATCCTGACCGAGACGTCGGCGGTTCCGCCCGGAGCAATCGTGAGGTCGATGCGATTGGCCGGCTGCGGACTCGCGAACGCCGCAAACCCCGTCGTCTGGATGAGGGTCGCTCCGGACGTCGACTCGATGGAATATTCCAGGGTTGCAGCCCCATTCGTCATCGTCGCCGGCAACGACGAGCGCGTGAACGACAAGGCGAGATCGCACGTCGCATTGGCATTGGTTCGCGGATTGGCAATCGTCACTGTAAACGTGTGGATCTGATCAGCCACCGCCGAACTGCTGTAGGCCGGCGCAACCGTCGCACTGGTCCCGCCGGAAATGACCGTCGCGTTTCCGCCATTCTGCGTGCAGAACGCCAAGGCCGGTGCGCTGGTCGCGACAATGGCAACGATCGCCACCAACAGCCGGAAAATTTCCTTCGGTGCAAGTCGCGCCATCATGTCCGCCCCGCCGGCTTCAGCTTTCCAGTCCGCACCAGGCCTTCGCTCCCCTCGGGGATCTCAAGCTCGAACACCGTCGCCTGACGTTCCGTCGCCGCTTCCAGAACCCACCTTCCAGCCGACAGGCCTTCGGCCGCGAACTTGCCCGAAGCATTGGTAAAGAACTCGACCCGGCGGTCTGGATCGTCGGCACGGTAGGCTTCGCCCATCACCAGCCCGACCGCTTCGCCATTGGCATTCAGCAGCGTGCCATACACCGTCACCGAATGATCCGAACCGACTTCGAGGAGATGCCCGCTCTGGTAGGACGGCCTGAGATCGAAGGCTCCCGCCCCCAGGCTGTAGCCGATCGGCAGGTCGGCGACATCGATCGGCAGTGTGGAATCCGTATAGACCGGAATCTGCGACACCAGGGCGGGGCCGAACTCGTCGGCCTGCGCCCGCACAACGTCGCCGTTGCGCACTTCCACCACCTTGCCGGCAAGGCTCTCATGGGGATGCACGATTGCGAACGCATCGCCGCGGATCGGCGCTCCCAGTGCGAACTTGCCGTCGGCGAAGGCGATTGCTGTTCCCACACGCACGCTGGAGCGCTGGTTTTCGGGCGTCGAAGTAAGATCGTTCCATGAGAAGTCATCGAGGCCGGCGCGGTGCAGGACCTGCACCTCGGCACGGTTGCCATAGTAGGTCGCCGACGCCGTCGCTGCCCCACTGCTTTCATAACCGTAGCGCTGGACGTCGACACTCGTCGCCCAGCGGCCTATCCCCTGGCCGGCATCCCGATTGGCGCTCACCGTCAGCGTGTCGTTGAGCGTATCGTAGGTCGATGAGACCCGCGTTGTCGCATCCGGCCTCAGGTAGACGCGCGCCGATATCCGGAACTCGCCGCCGTCCTCGAAGCCGGATCGCGACGGGTCGGAGTAGAAGTATTCGTTGGAATACCCGGCAGTAAGGCTGGCCGAAGCGATTCCAAAGCCGGTCGACAAGGTCAGATCTGCACCGAAGCGGTCCTTGTTGAACGTAAAGGGCGAGAAGATCTCGGGATCGTCCGCTGCGACCTGATAGCGTCCCGCCACGGTGGCCGTCAGGTTCGGAGTCAGCATCATCGTGTAGTTGGCGGAGGCACGCATCGAATAGGGATACTGCGGATAGATGATATCGCCTTCCGCAAGAAGGTATTCGCCGGGCTTGCGAAAGTCGTCGCTCTGATAGTTTGCGGTCAGATACAGGCTGTCGCTGAGGCCCGTCAGCATCGACACCGGCCCCGTGAAATTCGACAGCGCCCAGGTGGCTGAAGCCGCATAGCCGATGCCGGTTTCGCTGGAACTCACCGTACCTTCGAGCCCGAAGGCGCCCCAGGCGGTGGCGCGAAAGACCCCGATGCCGCCCATCAACACGCCCGCGTCCGCCTGCATGTGCGCTTCCCCCGTCATCTCGTTCGAGAGCCCGTAACGAACGAAGCCGGTTCCAAAATAGTCGTCCTCGCGGTATTCGCGCTCGCTATCGACCAGCGTCGAGGCCACGCCGCCGCCAGCCGACCACTCGCTCTGTCCGGCGGCCAGCAGGTTATGGTCGAAGAACTGGGAAAAGCTGATGCTCTCCCTATGACCGGTACCGTCCGTGATGACGAGTTCGACTTCGTTGGCGCCGACGCCAAGCGGCAGATCGCGCAGGTTGTAGCCACCCGGCCGCAAGTCGAAACGCCGCAGGATCGCCCCGTTGACCAGGACTTCCACTTGCGAGGGTCGCGAGATCTGGAAGGAACTGCTGCCGGTTGGCCGCACGTTCTCACCGGGCGCAAGTTTGCGGTTCGACTTCTCAACCACGACGCCGAGCAGCGAGGGCGAATTCTGCATTGCTGTCGCAAGGGTATTTGTATCGCCGAGCTGAACCCGGATGCGGTCTTCCGGCCGGTCGTAGACGATCCGCGTCGAACGGCGCTTGAAGCCCTCGTCGTGCTGGTAGACGCAATAGGCCTCGATCGGGCAGGTGCTGGCATCGACGGCACCCTCGTAGGCGACTTCGTTCTCGATGACGAATCCGCCTGCCCGCATCACGCCCTGCAGGTCGAACCGCAGGCCGGTCTCGCTTTCGCCAGATCGGCTGAACCCGGCATCCCACACTTGGTCAACGCCCATCAGGACGTTGAGATAGCCCGAGAATTCGGAAGCAGCGGCTGCAACCGCGCTTGCCTGGCGGCGCGCATGCCCGCCGAGACTGAGCTCGGTCTCGCCGCGCTGATCGAGTTCGGGAAGAAAGTTCAGCTCCAGCAGCCCGCGATCGAATTCGAAGTTGAAGCCGGCCGCGCGCAGGTCCGCAAGCCTCACCTCGTGGCCGTTCATCGCGGCGAGGCGGGCAAGCGCCACCTCATCGACGGTGTCTTTGAGGATCTCACCAAGCTGGGATTTGGACAGGCTGATTTGATCGTCGGCTTCGATCCGCAGGTTGGCTTCGCCGAGCAGCGTGGCTCCATCCTTGACCGGGACCGGCAATTGAATCGCCCGCCCTGTCGTATTGATTCGACCGCTGTCGCCATCGACCGCGGCGCTGTCCGGAGCATCCGTTTCCGCAGCCTCGACAACGACAGCGTTGAAGGCCGCCGCTCCATACATGGCAAGAAAGATCGCGAGGATAAAGCCCAGCCGCAGAACACAGACGACAACGCGAAACCGCCCGGCTTTCACCAGGCGCGCCCTTTGCGCGTGTTTCGCTCTCTCGTTCAAATGACCCTCGAATCGGACCGGCGGGACAGTGCCAGCCGGCTTCTAAGTCACCTCCGCGAAGGGTCGAACGCGAGACTTGCCCGGATGCGGCGTGCATTGTCTGGAATTGGGAAAGGCAACACGAACTTGCGTCGCGAGCCTGGCTGCACGAGACCGATCCCGACCTTCTGCTCCAACTGGCCAGGCGGCACGGTGAGGTCCCAACCTTCGCCCGCCAATCGCAGGGTGCTGCGCGTGAACAGCGCATGCGTGCGCGACGGGTTCTGCACGGTCACCATCGGGAAGCGGCGGCCGGACTGGTCAGTGACGATATCGGTTGCGACGAGATCGAGTTGCGCCTGGCTTTTCGGCGGCGCGACGTTGACGAGCGCACCGAAGCTGACGGCCACCTGAAGGCCGCTGTGCCCCTTCGGCATGCGCACCGGGATCTGGGAAATGTTGACGATGTAGCTCTGGCTCTCCGCAAGCATCGGTTCGCCGACCCACTGAAGCCGGAACACCTGCGTACCACCTGCCGGGATCAGCGCCTGGGCAGGGAATACGAGGAAGTCTTCGCCGGCCTTGACGTTCTTGCGGCGGCCGTTCTCGTCGAGCTTGAACTTGTCGACGGTCACCTCGATCGGTAACGATACGCTTTCGGTATTCTGCACGACGATCTGGCTGCGCCCCGCCCGTCCAACTGAAACGAGTTCGATGTGTGTTGGCGAAACGCTGAAGGCCAGTGCTCCGGGCACGCGAACGCCACCAACCCAGAACGCGGCGGCGAGCAGCAGCACGGCCGCCGCACAAATCCATCGGCAGTCCGAAGCGGATCCGCCCGTACCGAAACGCGTCATTGAGAATTCCCCCGTGCGTGCAAGAAGCGGCATTGCACGGAGCTGCTCGAGCTTCCGTCCCGACCGCGAGGCTGCAACTATTGCGGTGTGATGGAAAGGCGCAGGGTATCCTGATAGACACCTTCAACCAGCGGGTCGGTATTCCCGATCGGCGTGATCGAGACGACGATGTCGTCCGCACCGGGTGTCGCGCGGGTTGTGGCACCAAGAGATTCCGGACCTGTCGCCGTTGCCGTCGTTACCGTGCTGCCCGCTGCGATCGTTGCAAAGCCGGAGGTCGACGCCGTGTAGTTGATGACGTTCTCAAAGTTCAAGGCCGCTGCCGACGCGGTCGTCATCGCACCGTTCTGAGACTCAAGCGAGATATTGGTGGCCTTGTTGCAGACGACGGCATAGGTCCGGTCAGTCTGCGTCGCGGTGATGAAACCTGCCGTGACCAGCGCATCGAGATTGACCGTGTCGGCCGTTGGCGTCAGCGAGCCGGCGATTCTGCAGAACCCGGTAACGGTCGCCGTGAGATTGATGTCCTGGTCGGTCGCCATGGCTGAACCGGCGCCGGCAACCAGAGCCGCCGCAAGCGCGGCCGCCTTCCTGATGAGTTTCATGTCCACGAACCCTCTACGAATCCTGCTTGCGGCTGGGAATCGCCGCGTCAACTCCTCAAGATTAGCTAGGAGAGTTTAATCGAGTGTTAATAGGTGTACGGATTTGGCACGGCGGCGGTGTCGCGCTCGCTCGCGGCTGTCGGAAAAACTGGCTTCCAAGGCCGATCCGGATTTTTTCTCAGGTGATGGTTCTGACATTTGCTCTGCACATTGCCGCAAGGGAACCAAATGTCAGAACCGGAACACTAGGAACTCTATGATTCTAGAACGTTATCCGGCTACCCGCCAATATCGCGCTGAAGGGTTGAAGGGGCAGGCTCTGTGGCATAGGGCCCGAAGTGCTGGCTTCGATTTCGTAGCGGCGCAACGACAGATAGAAATCGATATCCATGCCGTCCAGCGTCTGCATGACACCGGCCCCGAACACGCTCGTTTCAGCCCTCAGTCCAATGATGCCGGCGCCTGTCGGACCGAGCGTGTCAAGATCGGCCTCGAGGCTGCGAGTGCCGTAAAAGTACTCCGAATAGGTGGTTGTCGCGCCGAGCTTTGTCAGCGACCAGGCTCGCGCCAGCTTGGCATAGAACCAGTGGTCGTCGCCTGCCGCGCTGGATGGGTTGATCGCAATGAATCCAGCCGCTGCCGTGGCGCTCAAACCGCTTGGTAAATGCTTGATGGAGATCGAACCGGCCACGGTGGCGCATTGAGCAAGCTCGTCGATGTCGCGGCATGGGCTGCGGCTGTCTTCCGCGTAGTAGGCGAACGCGGCGCCGCCCATCACTTTGAAATCGGCCGAGGTTTCCTCGTAGCGCAGAGCAACGGCGCTGACGCCGCCCATGCCCCAGCTCAGCGAACCCTGAAGCGTGCGTTCTTCCGGTGTGTCGAAACGAATGATGTTGGCCTCTTCCCCATCGCCGATGCCGTCTGCACCAAAAAGTGACCAGGTCGCACCATCGATCGGCAGTCGACCGCCACCACGACGCCGGAGCAGAAACCCACCATTCCAGTCGGCAACAGAGGGGCTTGCGAAATCGTCCGTCGCGGAGAGATCGGATTCCGTGATGTGGTCGTGGGCTTCTGTCTGCTTACCCAGTCCGAGCGTGCCCACGTCTTCGTGGGCTATGTAGAAATGCGCAGCCCCGACGGCCGGGGCAGGCGTGAAGGAGGCGACGGTTTGACTGAGTTCGTCACTCGGATTGACCGGAACCTCGATTTCCAGCAAGAACCCAGCTCCCCATTTGGAGTCCACTTCTGCGTCGCCCGAAAACGTGAAGAAGCTTCCCCCGGACGTCGGATCCACGACATAGGCGTTGCTCTCTTGCTGATCGGACCAGTAGAGCACCGAACGCTGCAGCTTTCCCGATACTTCAAGCGACACTTGTCGCCCGGAAGCGGTGGCTGCCGACAGGTCGTCAATACGCCGCTCGATATCCTGACAGCAAGTGCCGCCGGTTTCCGTTGCTGCCGCTGAGAAGGTGCCGAGAATTAGAAGCAATCCCGCCACGCAGATCCTTCCCCGCCACGGCAGCGATCGACTGGCAACGCTGCCGTTGATCTTTCCTGGCGCGTTCAGGTATGGCATCGCTGTCATGGGGCCTGGGTTTGCTCTTAAGTCGTTGAAACGCTCATGATTCGTCGTGCTTTGTAAAGCACGCGGCACATTCCTTCTTGGAGCTTGGCGACCTTCGCCCCGCTCCGAAAATGTGTGAATTCGAAATCAACCGCCAGAATTGGAGCATGCCACCGGAAATCGTGGCAGAAATAACTCAGCCGTCTCAAGTCAACAGCCGCAGTCTATGGATCCCAGCACCCACACCCCCGAAATCGAAGACCAGTTCGCTGCGGCCGGTTTCGCCGGCAGGATCGCGGTCCATTTGGCGCGAACCCCTGTCGCGGCTCGCGCGTGGCATCACCTCACGCCTTCGCTGGAGTCGACCGCCACACCGAAACGACGCCAGGATTTCGCCGATGGCCGGGAGTTGGCCAACAGGTGCCTCGCGACACTTGGATGCCAACCGCAGACGATCGCTCGCGGCAAGCACCGCGATCCCCTATGGCCCGCCGGCATGTGCGGATCGATTACCCATACCGAGGGTCTCGCTGGAGCCCTTGCCGGCTTTCGACATGGCAACACTCTTGCCGGCGTTGGTTTGGACGCAGAACTCATCACGGACCTCGAAGCCGCAGACGTCGCGCACGTTTTTACAGAGCGCGAACGACGCATCCTGGAAAATTCCTCCGCGCCGCTTCGCCCGCTGCTCGCCACCAGCCTGTTCAGCGCCAAGGAAGCGGTTTTCAAGGCGCAGTTCCCAATCACGGGTCTCTTCGTCGACTTCGACCAGGTCTCGCTAGAACCGGCAGCAACAGCAACGCCGGGTAAATCTGGAAGGCTTCATGTACACCACGCCGTGCCGCAGCTGAGCCGCTTCAAGATCGCCGTGTTCTACAACGCAATCGGTGAATTCGTGGTCACCGGTTGCGTCATTGCCGGCTGATGCGCTGGTGTTATCTGGCTCCGAAATGGTACGAGGCAATTTCTGAAGCCGAGATTTTAGGGTTGCCGAGCGGGCGGTGGAAATATTGCAGAACCTCGAATTCGGGATCGCCATCGAAACCGGTCGCCAGGTACTCGGCAAACTTCGAGGCCGCCTTTGCGTGCACGAAGTTCCATGTGATCGAAACCGAATCCTCAACGGCAATGACGTCGTGCAGCCAGCCGTGCGGGATATAGACCATTTCGCCCGGCCCCACCGTGCCATAAAAATCCGGCTCCACCGAAATACGGTCGAGTGCTTCCGCGCGCACATCGACGAACCCGCCAAATGACGTCCCGTCACTTTCCTTTGTCAGTTCCTGAGCGCGTTTAGGATGGTAAAGGGCGACTTCCTTTTTGCCATAGAACTGGCAAACGACGGCATCGCTACAGAACGGATCGCGATGCATCCGCGTGCGCGCGCCCCGCGCCGCCACGAGCAGGCCGCGATAAGGGAAGGCATCCCGAACCGGATCCGCGCCGGCATTCGCGCGGCTGACAGGGACAACGAAGTTGTCGGTGGGCAGGCACGACGGGATGCGCCATAACGGGGCTACTCGGCCGAAAGCCTCATCGCCCCAGGAGAACTCGACATCCTTCAATTGATTGTACCAGCGCACATAGGGAACGTCTTCTTCCATGTCGCCGTCGAGCCCGAACCAGTTGTCGAGATAGTCCTCGAGCGTTTGAACGTCTTCCAGATCGAACAATGTGCCGTAGACAAGCGCGGTCAGATCTCCGATCCGGGAGCGCAGCGCATCGGGCTGCCACTGGTCTGCGGAATAGTCTAATCCGCGCACGATCACGGGCGCGTTGGTTGCAACGAACTCGTTAATGAACTTATCCCGCGATGGCATGTCGATCGGGTCAATCAGAATGCTCACCATTTCATTGCTCCTTTTTCAACGAACAGCTGGGGATCGCGCAGTGTCGCCGAATCCTGCGCTGGGTTGCCCGACCAGCGTGTGCGGCCTTCCACCACCGATCCCTTCATCAAGAACGCATCGGCCTCGAGCATGGCGCCGTCATGCATTTTCGTCCCGTAATGGACGAAACCATTGGTTGCCACCGTGCAATTGTTGCCGATGATAATGCGGTCCGACTTGAAGGTCCCGTCTTCCAGGGAGTGGGACTGCAAGCTGGAACCGAAATTCAGCATGCAGTCGTCGCCGATCTCAACAAGGCTCGGTTCTGTCAGGCCGGCTCCATCATCGAAGACGCGGCGGCCGACCCGTGCCCCTTGCAGCCGCAGGAAAAACGGCTTCATCGGCGTGCCGTCGAAGGCTGCAAGAAAGGCATTGTAGTTGAGCTTCCAGAACCGCTCGTGGTCCCAGAAGGTCTTGTCGTACAGCGAGCAGTAACGCGGTTCCAATCGACGGAATGAACATGCGGCACGTTCGCAGAAAATGGAAAACAGCGCGCCGAAGACAGTGAACAGAAGTATCGAGACCGTCGTCGAAACTGCAGCTTGCATCAGCCCGTTGCCGCCTTCGCTGATAAACCAGCCAAGCGACCACATACCGAGCACGAGTCCGATCAGCGTCAGCATCCACGACCGCAGGAGGTAGAGCGCCAGTGTCACCAGATTTGAGCCGAGTTTCAGCGCCAGGCGGTGTTCAAGGATGCCTGGCTGTTTGTAATGATCGAACTTCATGTCCCGGGCAACTGAGCGCGGAATTTCAAAAGGCGGCGATCCGAGAATGCCGACGTCGTTGCGCAACGGTCCGTCGATGGGAATGGCGGCTTTGGTGGCGATCAGGCAATTGGGACCGAGCCTCGAATCTGCCGGGTAGTGAACGTCGTTGCCGACATAGGTGTCCGGCGGCATGCTGACGCGGCGCATGATGAAGGACGACGAAGAGACCTCCATGTTCATCATAAAGAGCCCGTCCGAAACGAGCGTGTTGCGATCGAAGCTGCACAGGAATGGCGAATGGTGGCGCTGATCCACACCGAAGTTCGACCCGGTCTGCGTGCTGCGCGACAAATCGTAGCCGATCGCCGACAACCAATAGACGATCATCGAACTGTCGCCGAACAGCGTATTGACCAATCGGTTGTTACTCAGTCGCGCGATACTGCGCGATAGTTCGAATTGCACGCCGTATAGTGGATGGGCGACTTGGGGTATGACGAAGCGATTGAGAATGCGTGGCACGACCAGAATGGTCGCCATTGCGAACGCGATCCCTCCGAAATAGATGAAGCCCGAACCAAGAAGCAGTGCGGCAGGATCGAAACCGCCGCCGGTTTCCAGATCATGGCCAGCACTTGTCAGTCCCAACACGACCAGCAGCACGAGCATGAGCGTCGACGATGGCAGCGAAACGAGGCAATGCGCTGTCAATTGAAGTGCGCAGAAAACGGCTTTCTGGCGGGGCGAGACGCTGCGCGGCGCGGTGCGGTTGAAGTTCGAGTTCGAAGGTTGTGCCGGAGAGCCCTGGTAGATTGCGCCGTCGGGAACGGATTGACCCTCGAGCAGACCGGAGGTGGTGCCGAGCTGGGCGCCGTCCCCGAGCTTCGTATTGATGTCGAGTACGGTTGCTTCGCAGATCAGGACGTCCGACCCGATTTCAATGGTACCAGGATAGAGGTAGCCGTTCTGGCCGGAGTAGCCTGGAAAAGCGCAATCCTGCCGGATCACGGTATTGGCGCCGATCGATACCAGATCGGTGCAGGCGGGTGGTTGCGCCAGGATCAGCGTGTCAGGCCCAATTCTCATTCCAAGTAGCCGCAGGTAGACATTGTAGATCGGCGACCCGGCAAATAGATTCATCGGGTTTGCCTGGATGGCGCGCCGGGCAATCCAGAACCGCAGGTAGGCGACGCTATAAATGGGGATAGGGTCGGTCGTGAAACGCCCCACCACGATCCATTTCACAGCTATCAGCATGGCCGAGGAGGCAAAGAAAACGAGGCTCGTTGCCACGACGACCCGCATGTACAGTTCAACCCAGCCGCTCGCCGTGCTCGCCCACTGATAACCGGCAAGGCCGGCTGCCACGGTGACGAACAGCAGGACGGCCGCGCTCGCGATCTGCGCCAGTCCTGTCGCAACCATTGCTCCGACGGAGGCCGCATGTGGGTCTGCGGCGTGACAGTCGGCGACCCGCGCGGTTCTTTCGCATGCTGGCCTTTCGGCTGCATCCTTTCGAGCGCCGCTCTGTAACGTCTCGCCTGGCATTGAATCCGTTCCGGCCCCGCCCCGGGCGGGCGGCGATTTTTCTGCGGCCTTGGCGACAGCTTCGTCGACCACCCTTGCCAGCTGGGCGATGGTCGTGTGCTGATAGAGCTGGCGCATCGAGATGCGCCGTATCCCGGTGTGTTTGCGGATCAGTGTTACGAACTGCGCGAGTTTCAGGGAATCGGCGCCGAGGTTGTCGAAGAAGTCCGCCTCCACCGAGATCTGCTCCAACTTCAGGACTTCGGCCAGCAACATGGCAAGTTCGGCTTCGCGCGCCGTTCTTGGAGCAACCATGTCGCCGCCATTTGCAACAAAGCGCGGCCCCGCCGGCGGCGGCAGACCCTTGCGATCGACCTTCGTGCTTGCCAGGAGGGGCAGGCCGTCGAGCTTCTCGTAATAGGCAGGCACCATATAGCCTGGAAGGGCGGCGCGCAGCGTCGCATCGATCTTTTCGAAATCGATCGAACCGGCTGCAATGTCAGCGGTGCAATAGGCGGCCAATTCGGTATCCGAGCCATCGCGCTGGTAGGGTTGGACGACGGCCTGCCCGACGCCTTCGATCCCGCGAATGACAGCCTCGATTTCCTCCAGTTCGATGCGGTAGCCGCGGATCTTGACCTGGGTATCGATCCTCCCGAGGTATTCGATCTCGTTTCGATCGGTGAACCGGCCGAGATCGCCCGTGCGGTAGAGTCTGCCCGACGGATTATCCGGCAGGTTCAGAAAATCATCGAGGAACGCCCGCTCGGTCTGATCGGGTCGATTGAGGTAATCGTCGCACAGCGCCACGCCGGCAACGCAGATTTCACCGGCCTCCCCGGGCGCAGCGGGACGGCCGCTGTCGGGATCGATGATGATGATGGTGTAGGTCGGCAACGGACCGCCAATAGTGACCGGTCGATTCGGCTGCATGACCGTCCAGGTCGCCGTCACCGTCGTCTCTGTCGGACCATAGGCGTTAAGGACGCGCCGGCCCTTAACCAGCCAGGGCGCGATAACATCCTCAGGGCAGGCTTCCCCTGAAACCAGCAGGAAGCGTATCCCGTCAAGATCCGCATCGAGCGTTGCAAGCAGCGTCGGCACGCAGCACAACGCCGTTATTCGACCTGCCGTCAGGAACTCTTGAAGATCGTTGCCGACGAGTTTGGCCTGCGATGGCGCCGGCACGAGCGTCGCCCCGGCAATCAGCGGAACCCAGATTTCCTCGATTGCGAAATCGAAGGCCAGCGTCATTCCCTGATAGACTCTGTCGCAGATGCGATATCCGTAAAGCTCGGACGCGATATTGAGAAAGTTGCAGATGCTGGACTGACGGATCGGAACGCCCTTCGGCTGCCCCGTCGAGCCCGACGTATAGATCACATAGGCCAACGGATCGGCCTCGATATCCCGCCTCGTCATGACATAAGGCGCCGCAGAAATTTTCGCGATCTCGTCGTGGCATTCGTCCAGCTTCGTCAGCGGTACTGCGATACCTTCGAAGCGGGCTGAGAATGAACTCAGCGTAAAGATGTGGCTGACGCCGCTGTCCTTCAGGATGAAGGCGACGCGGTCCACGGGAAACGATGCGTCCAACGGGACGTAAGCCGCCGCGACTTTCGAGGCGGCAAGGACCAACGCATAGGAATTGACGGAGCGATCCATCAAAATGGCAATTCGCTGACCGGGTTTGACACCACGCGTCAGAAGGAATCGCGCCAAACGGTCCGCGCGCGCCAGCAGCTCCATATAAGAAAACGACACTTGGCCATAGTCGATTGCCGGATGCAGATTTGCCCTTGTGCCGAACTTGGCGCAACGCCGTTCGAACAACTCATGAAAGTGCGTCTCGATCGGCCGCGAGAACGCCCGCTCACCGTCACTCACCAAGACCCAGGCAGATCTTGAACCTTCTGCATCGCCTGCCGCAGTTGCTGAAACCTGCTTCAGGCGCCAGCGCGGCTGGAAATAGCAGTCTTGGTCATCGACCAGCGCATTCGCCCCGGCCCCACGTACCGACACGCCGCTCATGATTTCGCCTCAAGCCTGCCGACCACCTGCACGATGGCCGCTTCAAGCATTCTCAAGCCTTCGCGAAGAACGTCGTCGGGGCTCGTCAGTGGCGCAAGGACCTTCAGTACCTCGTCATGAGGGCCGCACGTTTCGATGATCAACCCGGTGTCAAAGCAGCGGCGGGAGACCGCATCGGCCACTTTGCCGTCGAGAACGTCGAGCCCTTGCAGCATACCTCTCCCCTTGACCCGCGAACCAGGAACCAGCCTCGCCATCTTCGAAAGCGCGTTCCGCACCAGCCGCGAACTACGCCCGATGCGCTGCACCAACCCGTCATCGCACCAGAACTTCTCGATCGCGATGCTGGCCGTCACGAAAGCCGCATTATTGCCGCGGAACGTACCGTTGTGCTCGCCGGCCGCCCATTGATCCAGGTCGGGACGGATCAGCACCAGCGCCATAGGCAAGCCAAGACCTGACAGAGATTTCGCCATCGTCACGATATCGGGTTCCAACCCGAACTCCTCGAAACTGAAAAAGCGGCCCGCACGCCCGCAGCCCGCCTGGATGTCGTCGACGATCAACAATGCGCCGTGGCGCTTGGCGATTTCGGCAATCGACTTCAGCCACTGAGGCGACGCAGCATTCACCCCGCCCTCTCCCTGCACCGTTTCCAGCAGGATGGCGGCCGGCTTGTCAAACCCGCTTGATGGATCGCTGAGCGCCTGATCGAGCATTTTCGCGGTATCGACATCGGCACCGAAGTAGCCGTCGTAGAAAGCGCGGGTGACACCCGGCAGCTGCAGGGACGGCTGCATCCGATGATGGCTATTGCCGGTGGCGGCAAGCGCACCGAGCGTCATGCCGTGGAAACCGTTGGTGAATGCCACGACCTGGGAACGTCCGGTGACTTTGCGCGCGAGCTTCAGGGCCGCTTCGATCGCGTTTGTGCCGGTCGGCCCGCAAAACTGCAAGCGATAGGAACGCGACCGCGGGGCGAGAATGCGGCTCTCGAAGACGTCGATGAAACGCGCTTTCGCTTTTGTCCGCAGGTCGAGGCCATGGATGACGCCGCCTTGGCTGATGTAGTCCACCAACCCGGCAATCATGTCAGGGTCGTTGTGGCCGTAGTTCAGCGCCGATGCGCCGGCGAGAAAATCGATGTAGCGCCTGCCGGCCTCATCTATCAGGTAGGAGCCTTGCGCCGTGGCGAACGTCCGATCGAATCGTCGGCAATAGCTGCGGACCTCCGATTCGCCCGTTTCCGCTGCGCCGTCGCTGGTACTTTTTAGCGCCCTTAGACTTGTCAACATACCCATTGCGATCTCCATGTCGTTCGCAAAGATCTGAGCACTTCAACCCTTCGGTCTGATGTCATCGCCGTGGGGAGACCTTAACCAGACGGCGAATGCCTCAAACAGGGTCGGTGGCCTGACGAATTTTCGGACCAAGGTCCAAAAGATACGTGACAATGGATGTTTGCTTGTCTCTCGCCGAGCATCCGACAATCGGCCGGATGCGGCCAGGCTGCGCATTCCGGTGATCGCGACCGGTTGTTCCGGCGCATCGCGACCATCCGTTCCGATTGATCGCGACCAGTTGGAGGGCGGCGGTTTCAGTGCCGCTGGATGGCTTCGTTGATGTCAGCGTC
>Ga0180009_10001279_pt1 | contig 31214 bp, 25 predicted proteins | sample OS_PC_MetaG_FD_123537 | JGI IMG/M metagenome (GOLD analysis project Ga0180009, IMG submission 123537) | Groundwater microbial communities from the Aspo Hard Rock Laboratory (HRL) deep subsurface site, Sweden - OS_PC_MetaG | ecosystem: Environmental > Aquatic > Deep subsurface > Groundwater...
GATTATGTTTCGCGCGCGGATATTTCTTGACCAATTTCTTCGCTGCCGATTCCGAAATGCGCGTTCCCAGAATCGCGGATTTAGTCTTTATCATTGAAGCCGTAATGGCAAGAATCTGCTCGTCAGACTTTCCATCACAGAGGATCACTTCCGGAAAACCGAGCCGCAGATGTCGATGAGAGTCTACTCGTGCAATACCGATATCATGAAACGGATAATGCTTCAGATGCTTGAGAGCCTTATCGGGTGTCATCTCTCCCGATCTGACTTTCTCGAGCAGTTCCGCGACGAAGTCCTTGTTCATCTCAAGCAATCTGCCTGTGGGAAGATTCGATGTAGCGATCGAAGAAGTTCACGATATCGTCATAGCATTCGACCGAAACCATCAGAGATCTCACGCGCGATATGTTCACCCACCTGCGCGTGTACCACGTAAGCTGTTTGCGCATGCGAAGGCTGGCCGTCCGTTCGCCGAGATCTTCGATCAATAATCGTGCGAAACCGAGACACGTATCGATCTTAGTCTGCAAATCGGGCTCTCCCGGATCAGGTAGTCCACGCAGTACAGCATCTACTCTGCCAAACATCCACGGCGCACCCATGGCGGCCCGCGCAATCATGACAAGGTCGCATCCGGTCTGCTCTATCATGTTCACGGCATCCTGGGGCTCGCATATATCACCGCTGCCGACGACCGGAATCGACACCTGCTGCTTCAGCTCAGCTATTTTGGACCAGTCCGATTTGCCGCTGAAGCCGGATGCTTTGGTTCGCGGGTGAAGAGTCAGCATCGCAACACCGCAATCCTCCGCGAGCTTTCCAACTTCGATGAAGTTCGTACTCTCGCGATCCCATCCGGACCGGAATTTCATCGACAAAGGAATGTCGACCGCCTTGACCGCTGCCGAGAGCAACGCCTCAGTCAGCGTGAGATCCTTCAGGAGAGCCGCACCGCCGCATTTGCTAACGATTTTTCTCGCCGGACAACCGAAATTGAGATCGATCATGTCGACCCCTCGGTCTGCCACGAGTTTGCAGGCATCGGCGAGCGCAGAGGGAGTGCTTCCGAAGAGCTGGATCGAAACCGGGCGTTCCGATTCACGAAACCGTAACATATTGAGCGTTTTATGGTTGCCTCGCACCAACCCCTCGGCCGAAATCATTTCGGACACAACGAGAGAAGCTCCATGTTCTCTGGCGGTCATTCTGTAGGCCGAACCGGAGATATTTGCGAGTGGTGCCGAAACGACCTTTCCGCTTAGACTTAAGTTTCCGATTATCATTCCGACAATATAAGGGTGTAAGGCGAGCCGGGCAAGGGGAAAAGGTCCGCAACTTACCGTACAACTTTGCATTAGACTACATACAACTTGCCTCCAGAAAGGAGCGCTATCATGCCCGAGATAGTAGTAAAGTTTGACAACCGGGTGGTTGAGCGCGTGGTAACGGAGAAGGAGTTCCTCTCGATAGGACGTACATCCGACAATGACATCGTGCTCGACAATCGAGGTGTGTCACGTAAGCATGCACGCATCGATTTCTCTGGAAAGGAGGCGCTGCTGATTGACAACGAGAGCCTCAACGGCACATTTGTCAACAGCAAGAAGGTCGCCGAGGAGAGGCTGCGGGACAACGATGTGATTACCATTGGGAAGTTTGATCTGGAATACCATTGCGGTACAGAGACAGATGAGAAAATGTCTGACCACGATGGCACGATGATTCTTAATACGAAGCGTCAACGCGATATGGTCAAGAAGGACCAACAGGACCAGCAGATAGTGAGAAAGGCTGGGTGCTCTGTCTTGATGGGTCTTGAAAACTCCAGCGATGCGGAAGTTCAACTGGACAGAGATGTTCTGACCCTTGGAAAATCCAAGTACGTCAGCATTAAAGTCCGAGGATGGTTTACGTCCGGCATCCAGGCAAAGATAGTCCGCGAGGGACAGGAGTTCTTCATCATCAACACAGGTCGTGCCGGCAGAACGAAGCTTAATGGCGAAATGATTCAGCGACACGGGCTGAGAAACGGAGATATATTACAGGTAGGGAACACAACATTCCGATTCATAGAGGCAACCTGAGCATGAAAATAGGGCTTTTCTCCGACATCCATTCTAATCTTGAAGCATTGGAAGCCTGCTTTGCCGACTTTAGAAAAGAAAAACTCCGCAAGCTTTTCTTTTTAGGCGATATTATTGGCTACGGTCCCGATCCGAACAAGTGCATCGCACTTGTACATAAGAAAGCAGATGCCATACTCCTGGGCAATCATGATGCCGCCGCAGTGGGACTTCTCAGCACTGACTTTTTCAATACTTATGCACAGGCATCGATGGACTACACGACTCAGGTTTTGACTCCAGAGAATCTCAATCGCCTCAAGATGAGTCCACTTGAGGCGACCTATGACATTTTCAAGATGGTGCATGCCTGTCCTGAGGAGCCGGCGAGCTGGGGATACATACTTGATCTGGAGGACGCTGAAGAGAATTTCAAATTCTTCGAGCAACAGGTCTGTGTGATCGGCCACAGTCACCGGCCCATAATTATCAAGAAATTCAGGGCAAATCGCTGCGAAGCGGTGCCTCACGACTTTGCTCGAATCGACGAAGATTACCGTTATCTGGTAAACATCGGAAGTGTTGGGCAGCCGCGCGACAACGACCCGCGGTCCAGTTATATGATATTTGACACTGAGACAAGAATCGTCTCTATTAAACGCGTCGAGTATGATTACCAAAAGACTCAGATGAAAATGAAAAAGGCTAAGTTGCCGCAATTCCTGGTAGACAGAATCGCAGTAGGGAGATAGGTAATGAGGATTCCTCTGATTGGAAGGACCGGTAGCGGCAAAGAACGTTCTGCTGGCAGTGGATCATTCGTGAGCAAGCATCCGGGCATGGTGCTGTGCCTTCTACTGACGCTGCTCATCGCTCTCTTGCATCTGAATCACGCGAGCCTCTTCGAATCTTATGAGAGCAGATTCATCGATTTCATGTTCAACATCAGGGGAACCATCGAGCCATCCGGTCAAGTCGTAATGCTTGAAATCGATGACAAATCAATTGACCATCTCGGCGCATGGCCGTGGAACCACCAGACTCTGGCCCAGTTGATTGAAGCACTGCATTACTACAGCCCATCGAGCGTTGTACTGCACTTCCCGATCGCGGACAGGATGAATGACTTTGTATCAGGGAATTCGCAACTTCTGGCCGAAAATATCCTTCAATCTGGCAATGTCATTCTCCCCTTTTATCCGATTCTGTCTGATCGGACTCCGCGAACCAGCACAGCTGCCGACTGGCTCAGAAGTTCCGCATTGACATCAGTGATCCCATTCCAGGCGGAAGAAACTCCTCGCGCTTCCAGATTGGAATTCCCGAGCGATCTTTTCGCGCAATCGGGGAAGATGATGGGTGCGGACTTCACGCGTTTCGAAGACAACAACAGAGTGAGAGTGCAGCCACTGATCCTCATGTACGAGAAGTTGTTTTACCCATCGATCGAACTTGCTGCGGCCGCTTCTGCGCAAAACATACAACTCGACGAAATCGAATTCGACCAGGATAAGATGGAAGTCCAGATTGGAATGCAGTCGGTTCCGGTTGATCGACGGGGATATTACATGATAAACTACTACGGCCCGGCGTCAAGCATCTCGTCATTTTCCGTCAAAGACTTCTGGGACGGTGAAGTTGATATCTCAAAATTGCAGGATAAGATCGTCGTAATCGCCGTCACCGCGTCCGGCCTCTCCGATGTGCTCTACACATCGTTTAGTGATCGCTTCACACCGGTGGAGAAGTCGGCGACCGTAATCGACAATATTCTGAGCGGCAGATTCATTACTCCTCTAAGCCTTCCATCGACGGCGAGGTTGATCGGAATTCTTGTGATGGGTGTGCTCTGTTCGGTACTCATGCCACGGATGCAACTTACTCACAGATATATATTGCTTTCGCTCCTCGCGATCGGTCTGATTTCATTCAGTATAATCATGTTTGTTTCGTATGACACGATCGTGCGCATAGTGCACCCCGCGCTGGAATTGTTCCTGTTTGCGTTGGTCGCACCTATGATGACGGAACGCAGGAAGGTTGACCAGACGGCCGAGTCCACGTCCAGAACCAAGACGGTACCCAAACCTGCAATATCCTCGCCTGCGAAAGGAGTGCCGGAGATACCGCGGAAAGAGAGGCATGCTCAGAAACCTGCACCGCCTCCGATATCTCAGCCGGTTGACACCCAGGACTATCAGGAAACTTCGCTGCCAGCGGATTTCGAGCAGGCTCAGATAGAGACCAGGATGCTCGATGAACTCGCGAAGGCGACCGGAGAAACCGACAAATCCGACAGTAGAGCGAATGGAGATTCGAGCCGGCCGAAAGACCCAAAATCTGCTTCAGATAAGATTCCGAGTTCCTTTGGCAGATACACAGTTACAGGCAAACTTGGTAAAGGTGCGATGGGGACGGTCTACAAAGGGATGGACCCGGCTATCGACAGACCGGTTGCCCTCAAGACTATTCTGCTGGACAGGATCGCAGACGAATCAGAAATCGATGAACTCAGAGAACGCCTGACTCGTGAGGCGAAGGCTGCCGGAAGTCTCTCTCATCCGAATATCGTGACAATCTATGACGTGGGACAGGATGGCGACACTCAGTATATCGCGATGGAATATCTCGAAGGACACACACTCGAGCAAATCATAGATCGACAGTTGGAATTCAACTTCAGACTGGCCGCGAAAATTGTGTTCCAGATTTGCTCGGCGCTCTCCTATGCTCACCGACACGGGATTGTACATCGCGACATCAAGCCTGCGAACATAATGGTGATGGAAAACTTCCATGTGAAAGTAATGGATTTTGGAATTGCGCGCTTCGAGTCGTCCAGTCTGACGCAGACGGGAATCGCTATGGGGACTCCGAACTACATCTCTCCTGAGCAGTTGAAAGGTGAGGAAGTCACGCTCTCGTCAGATATTTTCTCGCTCGGAGTCGTATTCTATGAGATGCTCGCGGGCAGGAAGCCTTTTGTCGGCGACAACATCAGCAATCTAATATTGAAAATCATAAATGACAATCCCCCGCTCCCTTCGACCTACAGCGACAAGATACCGGCGATGCTCGACATCATTGTGAAGAAGGCGCTGGAAAAGAATCCGTATGACAGATACCAGTCTGCCGAGGAAATGATGAGAACGCTCGAAGACTTCGCTATGGGTTTCTCAGCATCCCGCTCTAGACTCTGAGTAAACGGACCATTTCTTGATTATAACAGTGATTGGCTATTGGGGCGATACTCAGCCGTGAATCGCAGTTTGTGAATCTGAATCGGATGCGACCGCGGACTAATCTTCATCGTCAGTATCGATGATCTCTTCGGCAAGCGAGAGCGCGACCCCGGAAAGCATAACCTCCACACCGAGCTTCGTGAAATCCGAAGATATCAGATCTCGGGCAATATTGGAGTATAGCGAACAAGCAGCCTCATTCTCGACAACAAGACCCGAAATGAAGCCTCGGCTCTCCGAGACAAAGGTAACCTCACCCAGCTCTTCTGAGACAACAAACCCGGAGCAATTGTGAAGCTGCAGATGCGCGCCTCCGCTGTAAACAACTATCAGCGAGCCCTTATTCTTGCCGAGAGTAATGTCGGGGTAGACTTCGAGAACAAGCATCCGGTTGACCTGCTCAGCCACGACCTTGAAACGATAGTGGTCTGTCTGCCAATCGGCCGAGTCTGCATCTATCACGCGGGCGATCTCATCGATTTCATGTTTTTCGAACTTCATGTCTTGTCTCCGCCCTTATCTTCAATCTTGTCCGGCTTTGACGATTCAGGCTTGTCGATCTTGCTGATTTCATCCTGCGTATCTTTGACCGCCTTCTTGAATTCACGAATTCCCTTTCCGAGCCCCTGCGCGATGTCAGGGATGCGGCGAGCTCCGAAGAGAATCAGAACGACGAGAAAGATGAGCAGTAATTCCTGGAAGCCGATGCCACCACCAAACATAGTGACTCCTCTAATCAAAGATTAAATATACCACCAGCGAAAATATATCAGCACGAAAATGACAAACAGCACACTCATGAAATTCACGCGGAACATGAATCCCACGGTAAAACTTAACGCAAACACATCAACCTTTGTTGCGTCAAATCCAACCGGAACGGTCTTGCCAAAGAGCAGCTTCGCTGTACCGTCAGGAAGATATCCACTTATGATATCCCCGATCAAGCCACCGAAGATCGCTGCCGCAAGAATCGAAAATATCAGAAAAGTTATCTCACGCCGTTTCATGCGACCACCCTTTTATCGAAGTGGTTTCTCATTGACGTAAACAGCTTCAGACCATCCATGCTATTAAGAATGCTCTCTGTGCATCGCTCAGGATGCGGCATCATTCCAAACACATTTCTTTCGCGATTGCAGATTCCGGCGATCGCGTCAAGTGATCCATTCGGGTTCGATTCCGGAGTCATCTTGCCTTCGCGCGAGCAGTACCTGAGAATAATTTCGTCGCGCTCAACCATATCTCTAAGTTCTTTCCGTTCCACAAAGTAGTTGCCATCAGTATGTGCGATCGGAATCCTCAGTATATCTCCCTGCTCAGCGGAGCAGGTCAGCCTGGAATCCGTTGTTTCCACTCTTACATATATATATCGGCAGATGAACCTTAGATTCCTGTTGCGGAGCATTGCACCGGGGAGCAAACCAGCTTCCAGCAGAATCTGGAATCCGTTGCATATTCCCCAGACGGTTCCTCCCTCTTTCGCAAACCGGACAACTTCCTTCATGATCGGCGAGAATCTTGCAATCGCCCCGGTGCGCAGGTAGTCACCATATGAAAACCCGCCCGGCAGGATCACAACATCCGCACCTTTGAGCTCTGAGTCGGCGTGCCAGAGAAACTCCACGTCCTCACCAAGCGAGAACTTCACAGCGGCATACGCATCATAGTCACAGTTTGAACCGGGAAATGTTATCACCCCGAATCGCATCAATCCACCTCGATAAAGTACTGCTCTATGACAGGGTTAGCCAACAACTTACTGCACATCTCTTCAAGTTTTACTTTAGCGACGTCCTTGTCGTCGATATCGAGCTCAAGATTGAATACCTTGCCCGATCTCACACTACCGACCTCCGTATAGCCCATGTCTTTCAGCGCATTCTTGATCGTCACGCCCTGGGGATCGAGGACGCCGTCCTTCAGCTCAACTCTTACTGTTGCCTTTGTCATGTCTCTTAGGTTCTTTCTTTCGCCAGCGGTTATTTTCCTCAGTGTTGAACGCCTCTCTCTTCAGCATCAACATCACATCTCGGACCAGGCAACTGAGAACATACGCCAAGACCGCCGGAAACATCACCAGCCTGGGCTTTATAATTAAAGCAATCAGGAATATGAATAAAAGCAAAAACTTCACTCGTGATTCGACGCTTCTGAGATTGTCCGGAAAAGTCTCATATTCGACCGTGGACACCATCAAGAGAGATGCACCAGCCATGAGAGAAATCAGGAACTCACCGTACTCTATGCCTCCCCACATTTCGTAACTGAAAATCACATACGATACCAGTAGCATCGATGCAACAGGGACCGGCAGTCCGAGAAAAGACTTTTTTTCCTCCAGTGTAGCAAGGAGATTATATCTCGCAAGCCTGAATCCCGCGCACATGACATAGACTCCGGACACGATCCAGCCCCATCGTCCCATATCATGAAATTTGAAAGCGTACAGCAAAACACCGGTAGATACGCCGAATGTGAGGAAATCTGAGAGGGAATCGAGCTCAACACCGAATCTGGATGTGACTTTGGTGAGTCTTGCCACTTTGCCATCCAGGCTGTCGAGAAACGCCCCGAGAACAATCAGCCAGGCGGCAGTGATGGCATTGCCTTCGAGAGTGGAAAGGATAGAGAGAAATCCGCACATCATGTTCCCCATAGTGAACGAGTTCGGGAACAGACTTCTGTAGTTTCTCATACCCTAAATTCCCCGATAAGTGACCTGCCGCCCTTTACCCTATTCCCCACTTTCACAAGGACATTGACATCCGGCGGCAAGAAAACATCCATCCGCGAGCCGAAACGCATAACTCCGAACCTTTGCCCTGCGCTAACTTCCTGTCCAGCCTTGAGGTCGAACACCACGCGCCTGGCGACGCTGCCGACAATCTGTCGGAAGTGAATTCTGCCTCTTGATGTGATCAAATCGATCTCGCTGCGCTGATTTTCTTCTGATGCCCTCGGTCTGAAAGCTGATATCTTCTTGCCGGAGCGATATACCGCACGGTCAATCCTACCGGCTGTAGGAATCATGTTGACGTGACAGTCGAATATGGAGAGGAAAATGCTCACTCTCTGCGACAATCCACTGAGCCCCTCGGGAACCTGATCGTCCACCACAATGACCTTGCCATCAGCTGGTGACAGAATCTGACCATCCGACCAGACTGCCTCAAACTGCGGCTCCCTGAAGAAAAAGAAGTTAGCTGCAGTCAGAACCACGCCGGCCCAGCCAACAATAATCAGCACGTAAGAAGATAACACGTAGCCGACGCCAAGCATCACAGCAGCCGCAAACATCACCGCGAATATGATCGGCAAACCTTCGCGTGCGACCGTCATTTGAACACCCTTGCAAAAATCGTGTCGACATGCTTCAGATACGGCTTATAATCAAACATCTTCTCCAGTTCTCTCGAAGTGAAATTCTTGCGAATAGACGGCTCAGCGAGAAGTTCGTCCTTGAAGCTCGTGCCGCTCTCCCACGCCGCATGAGCGGCCTCCTGGATGACTTGATAAGCCTCTTCCCGTGATCCGAGTCTTTCCGTAACCGAAAGAAGAAGCTTACCGGCATATATCAAACCGCCCGTCTTCTCCAGATTGGCCATAAGGTTCTTCGGATAGACATTGAGATTCTTGACTATCTCCGTGAACTTGTAAAGCATGTAATCAAGGATAATTGTCGAGTCCGGGAAGATAACCCGCTCGACAGAAGAGTGCGAAATGTCTCGCTCATGCCAGAGCGGGATATTCTCCAGTGCGACGACCATATTCCCCCGCAACAGCCGCGCAAGTCCGGAGACCCTCTCACAAGTAATCGGGTTCTTCTTGTGCGGCATCGCAGAACTCCCCTTCTGACCCTTGCTGAAACCTTCCTCGATCTCCAGCACTTCGGTTTTCTGCAGATGCCTGATCTCCGTGGCGAATTTATCGAGAGAGCTCGCTGTCACTGCAAGTGCCCAGATGAACTCTGCATGTCGATCTCGCTGGATTATCTGTGTCGATACAGGCGCAGGTTTCAGTTTCAGCTTGCGGCACACATATTTCTCAAGCTTAGGGTCTGTGTTGGCGAACGTGCCGACCGCTCCGGAGAGCTTGCCCACAGCTATGTTGTCGATTGCTCGTTTCAAGCGATCGAGATCGCGTGCCATCTCGGCATACCACACTGCAAACGTCAATCCGAGCGATGTCGGCTCGGCATGCACGCCGTGAGTGCGGCCGACTTTCGGTTGGTATTTGTACCTGCGCGCTTTTTTCCTGATCTCAGAGAGAAGCTGCTTGATTCGCACAACCAGAAGCTCTCCACTGCGCTTAAGCACGACAGCCGTGGCCGTATCGAGAACATCGGAGGAAGTCAGGCCGTAATGTATGTACTGCGCATCTGCCCCGACAGACTCGCCGACATTGGTCAGAAACGCGATGACATCATGCTTGACCTTATCTTCGATCTTCAAGATTCTCTTTGTATCGAACTTCGCCCTGGATCGAATGCGTTTGACCGCAGCGGTCGGGATCTTACCGAGTGCAGCCCAACCTTCGCACGCAGCAATTTCGACTTCAAGCCATGTGGAGAACTTGTATTCGTCGGTCCAGAGCCCCGCCATCTCCGGAAGCGAGTATCTTTCGATCATGAGCGCGCCTTCACCTTCTCCCAGTCAGCAAGAAACTTCTGCAAGCCGATATCGGTCAGCGGATGTCTGACCAATTTCTCAATGACATCAAATGGAATTGTGGCGATATCCGCTCCCATTAGTGCAGCATCTACAAGATGGAGCGGGTTGCGAATTGATGCAACGAGGACTTCAGTTGCGAAATTGTAGTTGCGGTAAATTCTGACGATTTGCTCGACTATCTCCATACCGAAGTGCGATATATCGTCAAGTCTGCCCACAAATGGAGAGACAAAACTTGCACCAGCCTTCGCGGCCAGAATCGCCTGCGATGGAGAGAAGACCAGCGTCATATTGACACCAATGCCTTCGGATGACAGAGCCTTGGACGCCTTTAGACCGTCCTTTATACACGGAATCTTGACAACGATGTTATCGTGAATGGCAGCGAGCTTCGTCCCCTCTGAGATCATGCCTTTATGGTCGGTAGATACCACTTCGGCGGAAATCGGCCCGTCGACAATGTCACAGATCTCCCTGAGGATGTCCTCGAATTTACCATCCTCCTTTGCGATCAGGCTCGGGTTTGTCGTAACACCATCGAGCACTCCCATGTCATTGGCTTCGCGGATTTCGTCGACATTCGCGGTGTCTATGAAGAACTTCATTAATCCTCCTATATATCTATCAGTATTCGACTTTCACAAGACACAATCCCTGAGGCGGGGACGTCAGAATACGAGGCGACCTCTCCGGCCTCCTGGATAACTCGGCAAATTCCCGCTTCGTGAGCTGTCCGTTCGCAACTCTTACCATGGTCCCGACCAGCGATCGCACCATTCCGTGCAGAAACCGATTAGCCACAACGTGGAAAGTATACTCTTTCCCTCGCTTTGTCCAGAACGATTTTGTCAGGATGCAGATATTGGACTCTTTCTGCGACTTCTGGACACAGAAGGACCTGAAATCATGGCTGCCCCGCAGACTGTCAGCCAACTCCGAGAGAATCGAAAAATCGATGCTGAGATTAGTGCACCAATAGTGATCTCGTTTGAGTGCGCTGTGACCGTTATAGATGCGATATCGATATTCCCTCGACTTCGCATCGAATCTGGCGTTAAACGAGTCATCGACTACTCTGCACTGCTTGATCAGCACATCAGGTGGCAGCAGAGAATTGATGCCTTTGAACACAATATCCGCGTTCCAGTCTTTGTCGAGCTTGAAATTGATAACCTGAGCAGCAGCATGAACACCGCTGTCAGTTCTGCCTGCGGCGGTGACATTGACGTCAGCCTTGGCCATCTTCTTCAGTGCTTTCTCAAACTCACCCTGAATTGTTCTCTCATTCGGTTGAAACTGCCAGCCGCAGAAATCAGTACCATCATATTCGATGATGCATTTGTAGTTCATCAGTCTATACCATATTTGACGATCAGCGTACACAGAATAAGCACTACAAATATCAGAGCGAAAACGCCGTCAGCAGTCTGCAGCCTGAATTCTGTGAATGAAGTCCTACCCACGCCCCTCCGATACCCTCGACTTTCGATTGCAATGGCGAGATGATCCGCACGCCGCACGGCTCCTGCAAACAGCGGAAGTATGAGCGGCACCGTCGATCGGATACGACCGATCGGACCACGAGCCGGTCTCAACGCACGTGACAACTGCGCTGCGCGGATTGCCCGAACTTCTTCGGACAGAATCGGTACGAATCTGAGCGCAACGAAAACCATCATTGAGATCTCGCCGACAGGAACATGCAGTTTACGGAGTGGTTTGATCAGCCTCAAAAGCCCGTCTGTCATGTCGATAGGCGATGTCGTCAGGTTCACAAGCGATGCAGCCATCAGGAACAGAAATATCCTGTACGAATAGAGAAGTCCGTTCTGCAGACCATGCGAACTGATGGCAATGCCTCCGATCCTGACATAAATCCTGCCGACTGGTTCGGAGAATAGAATGTGCAAAACGAATGTGACTCCGAACAGTAAGAGAAATGTCTTGATGACGGTCATCAGTCGCGTAGGCGAAATTCTTGCCAGAAGAGTCAAGAGGGCAAAATAGACTGTCAGAGCGGCATAGAGTACCGGATGGAGCGTAAATGCCACCAGCGCCATCACAACAACGGTCCAGATGATCTTGATCCGGGGATCGAGCCTGTGAATAGGTGTGTCGAGTGGCCTGTACTGTCCTATAAGAACACTATTGAAATCAAACATCTGTGCCTGACTCCTCCCCTGCAAGAGCTTCGTGAGCATGTTTGATAGCAATATCCGCTGGGCAGGTCAAGGAGAATCTGGGATGTAGGCGGGATCAGGTTTCGAAGAAAAAGCTCCCTACTCACTAGTGATGCTTATTGCTAGCGGTTTTGACGAACGTTTCACGAATCTTCGCCATTTCCGGGTTTCTTGCTCGATGAAATTTGAATAAGCTGAGTGGAATTCTCAGTCTTGGACGCGCAATCGCAGTCATCACAGCCACGGCCTTTCATCTGACGCAATAGCTTGCGACCAACATACAGCGCTGCCACAGAAACTACCGCGATCACGGTTATGTATTCTATCACCTGATACCTCCTGCCACAATCTCTGTTCCGATGCGAGATTGTCGATCCCAATCAGTTCAGAAGCCTGCGACCACTTGAAGCTTGCCTCCCACCGTCTCGTTTTCCGAATCGTGAAGGAGTTCGAGCCTCACTTCTACCCCTTCCACCAGGGAATAACCGGCTCCAACCGAAACTTGCTCTGTCGATCCGGATGACGCTGTCCTGACTGCACCATATCGCCCCACGATGAAGACCCGTCGTATGCTTTGCAAAGCCTGAACATAGTACCCCTTATTGATGATTTCGGCATCAGGTTTGGTATGGGAATCGTAGATGTACTCTCCTACAAGATCAAAGTCCCCCATCGAGAATTGCAGATCAAATCCAAGTCTCTGCATGTCATCATCGTATGAATCGCTGCGACCGGAGGCGAAGGAAGTCCCGAGTTCAAGCCAGGTTCCGACATCAATACCCAGCCTGCCACCAAATGCCACGGCCGATATAGTCACGGTTTCTGATGTGTCATTGTCCGCAGCAGGGATGCTATCGTCCTCTTCACTCGTATGTGCATCCGTACCGAAGCCATCTACACCAAACACAACAAGACTGCCTGCACCAAACCTCGCGCGAACAGCAAATCCTTCTTCACTCCAGAAATTGTGAGTCCGTTCCACTACGATGGGCACTGTTACCAATTTGCGATCCACGGAACCATAACACCTGCAGTCGATACCGAACGGGACATCGAATCTCCCGGCTACAAGGCCAAGTGAAGAAATGAATGCGTGCGGATTCCTATACAAATCCACACCTATTTCGGCGCTGCCAAGATCAAAAGACTCGTCTTCGTCATTATATGCGATCGCGACGGCGACAGACACCTCGTCAGACAGGCCTCTCTCTAAAGCCACTTCGAGCTGCCCAAGCCCAACACCGACTCCATCGCGAGTATCTCGATTGTAGTCAGCGACAACATCAAAGAAACCGGATATGTCAAGATGACCTGCTGTCGCATTGTCTCGAGGAATGCAAGATAACAGCATCACAATGCATATCAGGAATTTCTTCATCGCGTCGTCCTCTGAAACAGATGATCCGACATCAGACTTCTCCAGTTCTGAATGCCACTGTATTCCTCAGACATCACCCAAGCCCCAGCAACCGTCCGCCCTGATAAACCGCAAACGCCATTCCCCACGCAAGGAGGAGAGTGTAGGACATCTGAAAACTAAGTTCTTTCCAGGATCGGGTCTCGCGCAGGAAGACCGCCATCGCAGCCACACAGGGCATATACAACAGAACGAAGACAAGAAACGCATACGCTATGAGTTTCGAATACGCCGGATCCGCCGACAGCAGATGACGCAGAGATGGAGATTCCTCGCTGACATCGCCGACGCCATAGATATTTCCCATAGTGGACACCACGACTTCCTTTGCGGCGAATCCCGCGATGATAGCAACTCCTAGTCGCCAGTCAAAACCAAGTGGCCTCAGAACCGGTTCGACAGCCTTTCCAATACGTCCGGCAGCGCTGTACTCCATGTTCTCAGCTGCCCTTGCATTCTCGTACTGTACTACCATGTCATCGCGCTGTTCAGCCGTGATCCGCCCGCCCTTCTCTGCTGCGACAGCCTCGTTGATTAGAGTGCTAAAATCACGATCATATGTCGTCTTCTCCGGAAAAGTCATCAGAAACCACATTATGATCGAAAAGCCGAGAATAATAGTCCCCGCCTTGCGAACGTACATCCATGAGCGCTCCCACATGTGGATCACCAGACTTCTGAGCGTCGGCACACGATACGGAGGGAGCTCCATTATGAATGGCGCGGACATTCCTTTGAATCGAGTTGCGCGCAGCACCTTGACCATTGTGACAGCGACGATGACCCCGAGAGCGTAAATCGAGAACACGACAGTACCGGCATTCGAGGGCCAGAAGGCACCACAGACGAGTATGTAGACTGGAAGCCTCGCACCACAGCTCATGAATGTTGTCACGTGCATAGTGACAAGACGGTCGGCGCGGTCTTCGAGAATCCTGCTACCCATATACGCAGGAACAGAGCAACCGAATCCAATTAGCATCGGAATGAACGACTTGCCATGCAATCCAATTTTGTGCATGATTCGATCCATTACGAATGCAGCCCTCGCCATATATCCGGTGTCTTCGAGAATTGCAATCGCAAGAAAAAGAAACATGATGTTTGGCAGGAAGATTATCACACCGCCTACACCGGCCACCACACCGTCGACGAGAAGCGAACGCAGCAGTCCCTCCGGAAGAAGATTGGTGAGCACTGTAGAGATTGCTGCAACGCCCGTCTCAATCCATCCAGCAGGCGCTTCGCCAAGAGTAAATGTAAGTTGAAACATAAGCCACATGAGCACGGCGAATATTGGAAGGCCGAAGATCGGGTGTATAAGTAAATGGTCGATAGTGTCTGAGATGTCATGACGGTAAGCGCTCGTCAGCTTGGTAGCCTCGCTGCAGGCACCACTGATGAATCCATATCGCTTGTCGGATATCACGGTCGATGCCGGCTCACCGAAAAGAGCTTCAATCCTATCGCCGCTCTGTCGTACCGCCTCGACCAGACCTTTCAAGTGCCCATGACGACTGATGATCTTCGCCACTTCGGCATCGTTTTCGAGTAGCTTGATCGCAATCCATCGAGGCTTGTAGCCGTCCGTAGCGATCGAATCCCTCTCGATCAGCTCCGTCAGGTCTGCGAGCTCGGCCTCAAACTCTCTGCCGAATCTCACATGGGCAGGCCTAAGTCTATTGCCATTTTCAGCTGTCTCAATGATTGATTCGAGAAGACTGTCCATGCCCTGCCTCTTGGTGCCAACGGTCGGGACGACAGGCACACCGAGGAGCTGTGAGAGAGAATCATGGTCAATCGTCACACCACGACTTACGGCCATATCAGCCATGTTGAGAGCGATAATCAGTGGAATGTCGAGCTCGAGAAGTTGCGTGGTCAGATAGAGATTCCGTTCAATGTTTGAGGCATCGACTACATCGACCACAACATCAGGCCTTTCCTGAATGATAAAATTGCGTGTGATAATCTCTTCTACAGAATGAGCTGACAGGGAATATGTGCCTGGGAGGTCGACTAGCTTGATCCGAGATTCACCAACTCGGAGCCCCCCTTCTTTCTTCTCGACAGTTACTCCCGGATAATTCCCGACGTGCTGATTTGCGCCGGTGAGATTGTTGAAGAGCGTGGTCTTCCCGGAATTGGGATTCCCAACCAGGGCAACGATGAATTCCTTGCTAACGGTCCTCAACTTCCTCGACCCTGATCTTGTCGGCCATTCCCCGACCAATCCCCAGCCTGGTCTGCCTCACCTCAAGACCTATCGGACCATGCCCCGAATTAGCGATAATCTTGAACGTACAACCCGAATTGAGTCCCATCGAGCAAATTCTCTCTCTGAGCGCCTGACCACCATCCATGCCCACAAGCGCATATCTCTTGCCAACCCTCGTATTGCTGAGAGTCATCTCGGAACTCCTCTTTGATGCTGTTTGTCATCCGACTGCTTGCGGCAATCGCCGCATATTCCGAATATCTCATAGCGATGTGATTCCATTGTAAAGTCATGCCTCTTCAATACACTGCTCTCGCCCTCTTCCATCCTTCTGCTCGAAAATTCAATGATCTTCTTGCAGCGAGTGCATACAAGATGGTGATGATGCTCGCGATTGTATCGATTCTCAAAACGCGCTACCCCATCGTCAAATATCACTACTCTTGCCAGCCCGCACTCGGCAATCAGCTTCATCGTCCGGTAGACTGTAGCATAACCGATTCTCCGTTTACGCCTCTTGAGAGCGCTGTAGAGATCATCAACAGAAACATGGTCCTCTGTGTTCAGAAAAGTATTCAGAATCTCCGTTCTCTGTGAAGTCTCTCTGAGACCTTCCGACCGAATGAACTTGTTGAATATCTCTCTTTCAGCAGTCGGCACAACTCCTCCGCTACCGATATTGAAATTCATTTTCAATAAGAAAATACGCAATTCGGGGGGGTAAGTCAAGCAGTTTTTTGTGAGAAAAATCACAAGTTATCGAAGCCGTAGCAGATTGTCGCTGGGCGGATTCCGCACGTATGATGTCGCAACCTGCAGGTAAGCAAGAAGTTCCATCATCTACCGATTAAATCCGACAGTCTCTCAATCTTCTCGCCCAGCGCTACTTCATAATCACCGGGCGCAAATGTGTCTGGACTCGGCAGCGGATCTGTCTCATGGCTGTAGTAATCACAAAGGTGGTTTACCTCTATGTGCGCAAGCAGGAAATAGTCCGGTCCCAGACGAAAATAGCACTGAGCCTTAATCAGACGTGCATCTTTGTAATTGAAGCGAACATTCCTGCTGAACACATAATTCGTATCGATATCGAGCACTTCCGAAGCGTAGTCAATCGCCGCCGTATAGTCTGGGTTGCCGGCAGGATAATCCCTGTATATCGCTGCAAGCCCCATATATGCATCTGCAGTAGTGAGACCCTTATCAATCGCATCGTTGAAGTCAGTGACAGCCGTCGCAAACTCGGTTTCGAGCGCGCGGCACCACCCCCTGCCCATGTAGGCCTGCGCGTTGTCACCGGCGTGGTTGATCACATCGGTAAATACGGTCTCGGCTCCCGCGTAGTCTTTTGCAGTAAACTTGGTCCATGCGCTCGCGAGATTCCCGTCAACATCATACGGCGGCGGTGGCTCGGTGCCGCCACCGGACGAACATCCGACAGAAGCTAATGCGGCCGCTACAATGCAGAGTGCTGCGATTTTCAATATGTCCCGATTCGATATCATTTCATTCTCCCTTACTACTTAATAAGAAGCATCCTCTTGGTCTCTTCGAATGTCCCGGACTCAAGCCTGTAGAAATAGACTCCAGAACTCACTTCATTGCCGCTGTCTGATCTGCCATTCCACGAAATCGTATGGCTCCCGGCGTCGAGACTCTGATCGATCAAAGTCACGACTCTCTGACCAAGGAGATTATATATCACAAGCTTTGTCTGGGCTGGCGTCCGCAGATCGAACGCTATCGAGGTCTCCATGTTGAACGGATTCGGCCAGTTCTGATGTAGCAGATAGGCGCCCGGAAGAGAAGGATTATCATCCGAGCCATGCGCAAACTGCGACTTTCCGAGTACGTAAGTTCCGATCTCGGAAATCTCCGCCGTGATAGTGTTACTCCGGGAATCATATTGAGTCTGCAGACGATTCCATCCGGCATAGTCGACGCGAAGTATCGTTACAGAAGCGATTTCGTCGGCTTGCAGGTTGAATCGGTTGAGATCAACAGTCAGTGTAGCGTCGGATTCGAGTGCGCCGATCGACGTCTTCGTTCTGAGGCGATACAGAGGCTCGAAGTCCGATTCAGGTTCAAACTCCGAGAAATCGCCCGCAGATACGGACTCAGCGAAGAGCAATAACAGACCATCATCAGCGGCTGCATCTGAAGGTATCGACAGTCGGAACACGCCATCGTAGCTATCGAGAATTGTCCTCTTCCCCGCCAGCAATGGAGCAGCGGAAAATCCGGCACTAGTGCAACCGAGGTTCTCCCTGCCATCCCGCCCACAGACCGTAATGGAGTACGACCCTGACTGCTCGACACGATAATCCATTACGTAAGTCTCTGCCTCTCTGTCGTCCAGTTTGACAGCATCCTCTGACAAGGGTCCAGCCGGAGTCGTGAGCGTGATGTCCGGCATCGAGCCGAGCGGCTCCGATGCAAACAAATATATGTCGAGCTCGAAAGGAAAGACTGAGTTTGGCACCCAACTGACCGTGAATGTTGGCGGCGTAATGTCGCCTGTCGATCTGAGCGAAAACACATCATCGCTCTCCTTGGATGCGCTCTGATTGTCAGAGGCGACAACTCTCCAGTAGTATGTTTCATCTATGATTAGGTTGCTGACCGTGTATTCCGTATCAGCGATGCCCGACACAGCATCCCAACTTGATGTATCACTGTCTGAGAAATAGAGAGTGTACGTCACCCAATCCCCTACATCAATATCGACAGATGGATTCCAACCCAAAGTCACAGTGTCGGTCTCGACCGTATCTCCATCAGCCGGGAACGCGAGCGAAAATCCTGTGGGAGGACGATTAGGCGTTGCTTCTCTGGCATCGAGAAAATTGACTATTCGTTCGAGAACTTGCTCGCGAGTTCCAAAGTTGTTGGGGGGGGTAATATAAAGGCTGGATATAGCTTCAAATCCGAATCCGAAAAACACGGCTCGACTGTAGCCATCGGTGATCTCCTGGCCTCCAACTTGTCCTCCGCTGTATCTGAAGCAGACATCAGCCTCATCTTCAGGTATCAGCCAATCCGCATCGTACAGGTTCGAAGCACCATCGATGCCGGTGACAATCAGAGAATCGCCACCACCGATTTCAGATCCGGGTTCGCCTCTGATAAGGTACTGACCCGCGAGATTTCCTCCATAGGTGCAATGGAAGTAATCTGTCAGCAACTCCGGATCGCTCGATGACAAATGTTCTGCGATGTCCTGACCGGTGATAAACAACCCTCCCCCGAACTCAATATAATCTCTTATGAAGTCACGATCTGATGCGTTCAGCGTTGTCTCTCTCGTATCACCGGTGAGCCACATCACGATAGGATACAGCATCTGCGCCAATCCCGGAGACCCGAGCGTATCTTTACCCCAGACAATATAAGTATATCCAATCGAATCGAGAGCGTCAGTCAGGAAGTGCTCGTAGTTGGCGGGATTGCTGTTGTCATCGTCGACAATGAGCACCCTCGCCCCACCGATGTTGGCTTTGAAAGAAAACGTCGTAGGATCACCCACACCGGTATGGCTTAAAGTGAGCAAGAACGTGACCTGCACCGTGTCCATGTCTGCCGGTATTGCAAATGTGAGTGGCATCTCATCATTTCCAGCAATCCCTCCCTCGCCGGGAATTGTCCCTAGATTGACTGTGGGGACGACCATGTTGAGTCTTTCGTCACTTGCTGACAGAGTCGCAATTGCACCCTGTGCAGTGGCCCATTCATTCTCAACTTCGAAGTAGAAATCTATCGTCTCGCCAAGATCAAGAACTCCGTTACCATTGCCTGCGCCGTCATCATACGACTGACTCTGTAAAGCATAGAGCGGCCTTGAATAAGTAATATCGAGGTTTGCGGTCATTACGCTGTCTGAATCAGAGATATCCCAGACCGCCAGCTGATTCTCATATCCACTATTTATGTTGCTATTCGGGGTACTTCTCGGCGAAAACTCACGGTTATCGGTAGATCCGGGATACGGATCTGCAGCGTCGCCGTCATTCAAGTTATTCTCCAACTGGAACAAACCATCTGCTTGTTCCAAGGCGACCAAGTAATGCCCCTCTGATGTATTACCGGAGCTTGATTCATCAACATGGAAGATCAACAACCCTCCTCCGGGGAGACCGACATCAAAACCTACCCTCTGTCTGTTCTCAATCAGAAAATACTCTGCATAAGTATCTCTGAGTAGAACCACATGTGGGCTGTCTACAACTTGTGGAAAAACATGACCAACTTCATTTTCCGTCAATACTATAGGCTGGACGAACCCAAGTTCCTTTTTGCACCATGCGTCGAAGCTAGATGGGCTCTTAGCACCACCATTGTAGCTGCCGCCAGCCATCACGCTCCACTTTCCCAAACCCTCCGACGAATAGTCTGTGTCATATAGATCGGGGAGGCCGAAACTGTGCCCAAACTCGTGACAGAAGACCCCGATCTGTATCAGGTTCGAACCACTCTCTTCGGGCTGCATCGTATAGCCACTCATCCAGACCTCATCCAACTTCCTGGCGCTGGACATCGACCAACGATGGGAGTGAATCTGATTGTCACTGCCGGAGGTTTCAAACCCTTCGCCGGCATGCACGACGATTACATCTCTGTCCATCACTCCATCACCGTTGAGATCGTATAGACGGTAGTCCGCATCGCCGTCAGCGGCCACAACGGCATCCTCGACAAGCTTCTGCGCGTTCTGAGGATACGATCCAAAGCCTCGCTGACCATCGACATAAAACGAGTACAGCTGCGGCATTCTGTACCATCCGTAAACATCGCCTTCTATCACAACTTGACCATAGGAGTTGCTCAGATAAAACTCCTGCATGCTTCCCGTTGAAATGACACCCTGCGAGAAAAGCAAGTCCTCGAAATAACTCTTCGTTCCGTCAGGACCCGTCTGCCATTGGTTATCGGAGAAGTCGACCAGGATGACTGCAAGCCGAATAGTATCCTGAGCACCGTCAGCGGAAAGCGTAAAATGACATTTGCTCGTTTCGGACGGAGCGTCTACTCCTCTTGATCTTGCCTTCTTCATGTCTTCCACGTAAGCCTGAAGAGTTCCATCCTTCTTCAGCTTCTCCAAAACATCCGGATGCAGACTGACAGCCTGTGCCTCAGAAACGAACAATACGGCAATGGCAAATACAAAAAGTAATCTTGCAATCAATGCGAATTTTCTCAATCTCAGCATATCTTCTATCCCTTATGCAGGCATGTTAAGCTTGTGTATTCCATGTATATGTAATACAACATGGAACACGCACGTGATCCCAATATACCTGCTATAACGCTATTTTCAAGGGAGAAGTTTACTTTAGAAGCATCATTTTCCGCGTTGATTGACCATCCGCGGTATCGAGTCTGTAGAAGTAGATTCCGCTGGCAACGGGGCTGCCGGAATCATCGGAACCGTTCCACAGAACCTCGTGGGTGCCGATAGCAGTCTCACCTTCGACCAGAGTCCGTACCTTCTGGCCAAGGATATTGTAGACAGACAGCGTGACATCCTGAGAGCGTGCCACCGAGAAGCAGATTGTCGTGGCAGGATTGAAGGGATTCGGATAGTTTTGTGAAAGCGTGAATGACTCCGGCAGAATTGTGCCGTCGTCATCATCCGCAGAAGTCGGAACCATATACTTGTCGTATGCATCGTCATATTTTAGCATCAAGTCCGCTTCGGACGAAGCCCAGATTATAACGGCGACAAGCTCCACAGACTCACCACCTGCGATAGTAACAGGCGGCATCGACATGAAGTGACCGTAGTCGGCCAGCTTCGTGGGCAGTTCAGATATCTCTCCCGACCAGACTGCATCGGCCTTCTCAGCATCCGAGAGTCCTGATTTCGACGCAAGAGGATTGCTGAAATACTCGAACGAGTGCATCGCTCCGCCTATCATCCCAATCCCGACATACTTTCCGAGCTCGGAATTGAAGTAGTACATCAGGTTACGAGAAGGATCAAGGCCGAGCAATTCGAGACCGGAGAAGTCTACGTCGGCAGCTATGCCGGCGCATATTGACTTGCTCGCAAAGGGATCGGTCAAGCTGATTGTATACCGTACGAATGCTGTCGACTCAAGACCAACGTCACTGAACATCGAAACCCGTTGTTCTACATGCAAACCTATCGGGGCCTCGGCAAGATCATCGATGCACGATCCGATCACTTCTGCGTCTCCCCATCTTGTGACGGGATTGACCAGCAAACCGGTCTCAACCTCAGCGACGAAATCATTGTCCGAGATTCGGCCGCTGGTATTTCTGACGGCGTCGCTGACATTTCCCTCATCATCGGAGATGATAAGAGCAAACTCCGTCAGATAGTCGATGCTGTCGATTGAGAAGCCAGCCTCTCCCTTATCTATCATGGACCCTGCGCCGAGGCCGACCGCGCCATAGTTGCAGCTTCCAACAGAAAGCTGACCGTTGTTGATAGAACCGGAAGCCGCGAATTTGCTCTGAGCGATCACGACATCGAAATACGCGTTGTTCAGGAACTCTCCGTTTTCATCAAAGAAATCGATTCTGAAAGTGATGACGGTTCCGGGTGTCACGTACTGATCTGCCTGCACCACGAATGGCTGCGATTGGTTGGCTGATTTGTTTCCAGCGAAGAGAGATCCATAGTACGCTGAGTCGGAAAGAATGGTGACACCGGATTCGTATGTCTGCAAAACTCCCCACAGACCGCCGACATCGTAATTACCTATCAGGACATCAACAGAAAGCTGAACCACTTCAAATGGTTCGATTATGCCGTTTGCGTCGCCCGGAAGTTGATAGCCTTGATACATGATAGCTGCGTGAGTCGGCGCAGGCATATAGTTGATTGCGTTCTCAATATCTATCAGACCCATACCGCTGGCGTTATCTTCACCGGGTTCGTCAATGTCGAGAGCCGAGATGAGAAGCGCGTGCTTAATCTGCTCGACCGTTGCATCCGGATTGTACTGCCGCAACAATGCCACAGCACCTGCCACATGCGGAGCGGCCATCGAAGTACCTGACATGTATTTCGTTGTGCCGCCTGGCTTGAGAGACTTTATGTTCACGCCGGGTGCCACAACTTCAGGTTTGATTATCGTCGAATCGCAATTCGCTGGACCACGACTCGAGAAGTTTGCGACCGGATAGCCGTCGACCGCATGATTCACCGCTCCGACCGAAAACGAACTGAGCGGTGAGGATGCACGGTCGGCTGGATTTCTGATCGTGCCCTCGGTCGGGCCTTCATTGCCGCAAGCAAAGACATTGACGATTCCGAGCTGCTCGAGATTATCAATAGCCTGCCAGAATGTGTTGTCGCATGCTGCGAAAATCCCTTTGGGAATGCCCCATGAATGACAAATCGCATCAGGCAAATCGTCAGTGGTCTCAGGATTGCCATCAGGATCGGCAGCCCACTCGAACGCCGAGAGAATATCGGAGATTGTCTGTGTGAACCCGGAGCCTCTGTCAACAACCGCCGCGCAAGCCCATTCGGCGTCGGGGGCCACACCGACAGTGTCACCTTCGAAGACACCTGCCATAAGACCCATCACGTGAGTGCCGTGACCTGAGTTGTCATCGGGAAATTCCGAATTGAATGGATCGAGCCATGCAGAGGCCGGATCCCCGGCTGTGATCCCGCGCCAGCGCGAGGCCAAACCGGGATGGCTGCCGTCTACTCCGGTATCAAAGCTCATTACCAGGCGCCCTGCACCGGTATATCCCATTGCCCAAAGCTTATCCGCCTTGATCGCAAGAAGATTCTCCTCCGCCCCACCGATCACCGTCGGGGACTCTGCGACATCTATCGGGTCCACTAATTCGAGCATAGCATCTTCGACAATCAGTTCTACGGATTCGAATTCCGCAAGAAGCGCGAGATCGCGTGGAGTCGCTTCGACCAGAATTGCATTTGCTATCCAGTAGGATTTCTTTATCTCTATCGATGCGGAACTTCTACTCAACTCGTTCGAAAATCTGTCGAGCGCAGTCTTTGACGACGATACGACGCTCCGACGAACCATCTTATAGCGATCACCGAAATTCGTTACGGGCACTGTCGCGGATTTCAGAGCCACCGATGACTCAACATCAGGCTCGAAGAAGACCAGTGCAGAAATACTCTCGCTGGCATTATCAGCCAGACTGCGCTGCAGGCCAGAGCTCAGTGAGGCGGATAGAACAGCACTTGGAATCAGACTGCCACAACAGAGCAACCCGATGATTGCGAGCAATTTGAATGTGCCTGAACGAAGTCTCAATAGTGCCTCCCTGTTGACTTACTCCTGTGTCGAGCAAACCCTGTGCCACGACCGTAAGATGCAATCTGATGCACATAGAATGTCGGCCAATCCGAAAAAGCGCTGTCTAACCGATTATTAAACAATCACTTACATATCATCCGGGCTGGTCGGCGAGATGTTGCCGAGGCAGCGGATTGCAGTTCAGATGAAATTATGTGCATATAAATGCACATAGGCATGTGCAAATGCTTTCACAATAATGACATAGACAAGTTTAATGTTGCAGTATCGACCGCGAAATCTTAGAATCAGGCATGTCTGAAATCACGAGAGAGAGATTGGGAGTCAACTGGTTGGTCCCGGCGCTCCTAATATTCGGGCTTGCCATCAGGGTCGTGTATCATCTGCAATACTCTGGCTCCCTAATCTGGGGTGATCTGAGTATCGACGAGCATTTGCACCATGCCTGGGCACTCTATCTTGCCGATGGCAACCTGGTCGGCGACGCAGTCTTCTTCAGAGCTCCTCTCTACGCCTATTTTCTGGCGTTGATCTATTGGTTGTCGGGGGCGGATATGCATGCGGTTCTGATCATACAACATTTGGTTGGAATCGCCACCGGCTACCTGCTCTATCGATTGACTAAGAAGATGTTCTCCTACACCACTGGAGTCCTTGCACTCGCATTCTACATTCTGTCACCTATATTCGTTTATTTCGAGGGACAGCTGCTCCTCGATTTTATGATTCTACCGCTGACACTAGCCGCTTTCATCTTCCTCCACAGCGGCCTAGCTGACGACAGGAAAGCCTCGTGGATACTCTCCGGTGTGTTCTTCGGCCTTACAGCACTCACCAGACCCAATGTACTTCTCTTCCTGCCCTTTCTGGGAATCTGGCTGCTGGTGCATATCGCGAAGAAGAACGGTGTGCGAACAGCACTCCTGAGAGTCGCAATGGTAGCAGTTGTCACCGCCGCCGTGATAGCCCCGGTTACGGTGAGAAATTACGTCTTGTCGGGGGATGTGGTGCTGGTGTCATCGCAGGGTGGTATCAATTTCTATCTGGGAAACAACCGCGATGCAGATGGCGTGAGTGCCTACATGCCGGGACTTGGATTCGACTGGGAATACGCAGACTGTATCCACATAGCTGAAGAAGCTGAAGGAAAGGCGCTGAGCGCGTCGCAAGTCTCTACCTACTGGTACAGACAGGGTGTCGAATTCGCACTCGACGATCCTGAGATGTTCCTGCCTCTTCTGGTTAAGAAGATGTATCTGTTGGTGAACAACCATGAAATTTCCAACAATCGGGACATCAGTTTCGTGTTCGACAAGATATGGATAGTATGGATCCTTCCGGTAGGTCTGTGGATTCTACTCCCGCTCGCCCTGATCGGAGCGATTGCGCGTCGACACAACACATGGACCGGTCTGCTGGCTCTTTACATTTTGACGTACTCATTCACTATCCTGATGTTTTTCATCAATTCACGTTTCAGGCTGCCGGTGCTGGTCTTCCTCCCCGTACTCGCAGCCCTTGGTATTGAGGCGCTCGTTGAGGCGATCTCGCGGAAGCGTGCCGCCAGGGCAGTTGTAATGTTTGCAGTGATTCTGATCATTGCCTACGGCACCACAAGCAATCTCTACAGACTGGATTTCGAGGATCATTCTCAGGAAGAGTATAACATAGGCAATCACCTCATGAATCAGGGACGTTTGGACGAAGCAGCCGAAAGATACCATTCTGCCATTGCCAAGCGCCCCTCAATGAATCAGGTGAACTTGAATATCGGAAGCATCCATCTGAGCAGAGGAGAAATCGACTCAGCGCGGACTTATTTTCTGTGCGAATTACAGATCGCCGTTGACTCATCGAAGGCATACAATAATCTGGGCGTAGTGGAGAGACTCGCACACAATGATTCGCTGTCTCTTTCATATCTGAGACTCGCTCTGGAGTTGAAGCCGTACTATGTTGATGCGCTGATCAATTACGTAATTACAGCCCGCGGTGTCGGCATGCACAGACAAGCGCTGGAGTTGCTTGATAGGGCTATTGCGGCCAATTCGACGAGCACGCAGGTCTTCCGACTGAGGGGAGTGCTCAGATTCGATCTCGGACAGCTGGAGGAGGCCCGTGGAGATTTCGAGCGATCTCTTGACCTCCTGATTGAGAGTCGCCAGCCCTCATTTACTACCCTTTCTTCCTTTATGCCCGCTTCACAACGGGAGATTGAGCGAACCGAGGATGAAGCCGTTATCCTGTATCATCTCGGAACGATAGCAGGCCGCACAGGTTCGCTCGACTCGTCTGTGACGCTGCTAAGAGATGCAATGAGACTCGATTCAACTCTCGTTGAAGCAAGAATCAACCTGACGACTGCCCTGGTGCAGCTCGGCCACTTCAATGAGGCACTGAGCTCGTGTGAGAATATTATTGAATCTGGTGAGGACAATTATCTCGTATGGTACTTACTTGCAGTTAGTCGACTCAACCTCGATGACTTTTCCGGTGCTGCAGGTGCCGTCGACAGCGCACTTGCCCGGTCGCCAGAGTTTACGCCGGCTGTCTCACTCAAGATGCTACTGCAACAGAAAACGGGAGAGAACTGAGTTCCCTCCCGCGTTAATTTCAGATCAGTCTGTGCTGATCATATGAGCGTCATCGATTAGTCAATATCGAACCAGTCTATCATACCCCTGAGCAGTCCAATCGCATCTTCCTCTTCAATCGCGTAGAGGGGGAAGCCAAATGCGGCTGACTTGTGGCATCCCGTGTCATAGCGAACGCCGCAGACGCCACCGTCAATGTCACCCTCACTTCCGTAAGTCGAGAAAGCCAGATATACTCCCTGCCCCTGACCGCTCGATTCGTAGAAGTTCACCGCCGGAACTCCGCGGAACGGATACGGAGTGAATGGTGTGTTTCCATGCACGCACCACATATCGTAATTATATGGATTGCCATCGCAGCCTCTGAAACTGTCGAAGCTGCCGTAGTACTCCTCGAGATGCTCGAATGACGCATCCAGATCGGGAAGGCCGCTCACGAGAGAACCTGCTCCGATGAACTCCTCGTTAGAGTGATCACAGGTGCATGAGATAATGGAACAAAGCCAGCTATTGATCCAGTTTGCGCTGTACTGGCCTTCGATCGTGAAATAGTTCCATGCCATGCTCGAAGGACTCATCGGGATGATCCCCGCAGGTCCATCGAGAACTATGCCGAACTGGTTGCGACCTATCATCATCACCTTGCCTCCGATATCCATGTACTCTGAGAGTCTTTGATACATTGGAAGTTCGGATCCGGCGTTGTAGTAGTACGACTCATTTAGCATAACCACGAGTTTGTACCGGGTTATCAGTTCTCTCGGGGGTGGTACATCAAACTCCGAACTACCCTTCAGCCCGTGATAGATAGTGTCAACTGGATGACCGGCTTCTTCGAAGAGGTGTCTCCAATACGGGAAATACCTCCCGGTCATCAGATCGCCACCGTAGGTGCAGCATGTACCGCACTCGCCCCACAGCGCACCAGGAGAATGCTTCCAATAGCCAGTGTTGTCAATCAGCAGTATACCTCTTTCGCACGCAGGCTGAATAGCCTCGAAAACGCTGACAGCCGGTGTCGGATCCACGGCGAAGGCGTCATCACGGCAGGCGACTTTGAACACGAAGTATCCCGTCAGTGTAGAGTCGGCAGAACCAAGGCCTCTGAACAAGTTGGTAAGTGAACCGAACGTCGAGGAGGTCCATATATCGGTCGAGTCTCTGTTCCAGGAATGATCGACTTCATAATTGTCCCAGATGATTCCAACCGTATCATCGACATCCTCAAACGGTCCATATACCGTCCAGTGAAACTCAAAATCAGGCTGCTTGCCGGGATAGTCCAGCAGGTCGGAACCTGACCACCGCACAGAGATTCCCGAAAGCTGAAAACAAGACTCGGAACAGGTGCCGGCAATGACCGGACTCGGGATACTGTCGACTCTGGTGTCGGGAAGGTGGTTGGCACGCTTCAACACGCGAAACACCACTTCAGATCGCGCACCGAAATTATCTTCCGCCTGAATGAAGAAACACTGGCTAACGAAACTATCCGGGTTTTCATGGGCAAACAACCTGATGGTTCCCGAAGTCGATACAGGAACTTCTTTGACGACTATCTCTGTCCAACCCTGATAGCCATTCTGTCTTGACGCCTCAATGAAGCACTCAGGACATACATTGTCGCCATCAAACATCATATCATCGAAGGTAACGACATCGTATCGATACTTAGTAATGTAACCATCTCTGTCCGTGGCATACCAGTGAATCTCCGGATTAAACAGGAACGATGCCGAATCGATCGGGATGTTCGCCAAGAACACCTTCGGTGGAAAATTAGGTGGCGGATCACCATTATTACTCAGTTCACCGCATCCGGGTAAAAGAAAAACCAAAGCAAGCACGGCGAGAGCCACCGCTGATGTCGCTTCTATCTCTCGTCTATACATCAATACCTCCAGTGATGACAAGCGCATCCTAGTCGCTTATCAGAATTTGAACCCCACGCTGAAGATATGAATATTCTCCAGCAGGCCGAAATCGTGGAAACCGTAATCGATGCCAAGATCGAAATCAGACACCGATAACCTGACACCACCACCGATAGCAAATCCCGCTGCCGAGTCAGTCTGGTACTTGCGACCAACTCGGAGGGTGTAATGCTCATCATAGCTGTATTCAAGGCCCATCGTGTAAGACTCGAAGTTGTCAGATGGATGAGCACCCTCGGCAGACAATGTGGCACGATGCACATGATTCTCGACGAGGTTTACCGATCCGCCAAACTTGAAATTAATCGGAAGCGGGAACTCGTCATTAAGGAATCTCAGCTCCGGACCGAAATTCGAAATGACCATCGACATCTTAATCCCGCGGTAGCCGGTGCTATACGTTGTTCCGATATCTGCAGCCCAGCCGACCGCTCTTTCCTCGGCATACAACTCTTCGATGAATTTCCACGTGGCACCGATACTGAAATGATCAGTTAGACTCCGCGCGTAGGCGACCGCCAGGGCATGCTCCTGTGCACTGAAAGTCCTGCCCGTGTATCCGAGCGAATTCTCATATGTGGTCTCAAGCATATCACCGGCATCCAGCGCGTAAACGGCCACACCCAGAGTGCCACCGAAGCCGTAAAGCGGTATGCCAATAGCAGCGAATTCATAGTTGATATCCGCAACGTAGCTGATATGAGTGAGAATCACATCTTTGCTGTCAAGCTGCGTCAGACCGGCAGGGTTGTAATGTATCGCCGTAGCATCGTCAGAGATCGCCGAGAAGGCCCCGCCGAGCGCGACGGCTCTCGCCGAAACACCTAACTCAAGAAACTGCGCGCCCGCCTGGCCTACCTTTGACTGACCTAAGACAGCTGAAGGCAAGATCAGTAGACAGACAAAAAGTAAGCAGCAATAACGCATATATGCCTCCTAACTCAACAAACCGGAGTTTGATCTATTCTCATTTAATTCACGGCGCTTCAGCGAATCGGCGTACGCCGTACGAATTATAGAGCCAGCTTCAGCAGCGACTCCTGCCGTGTTGTTTCTTTCTAACCTAAGCTCCGTCATTTCAGACGCGCCTTTCGCTTTCAAATCGTCCTCTGGACACAAGGCCACTTACGGTTCCCTAGAAATTGACTGTCAGTCCGAGTCTCACGTTTCTGCCCGGATCGGTCCACCAGGGAATCTTGTCAAAGTCATTACCGCCTCTGATAACGCCATTGAGGTTGTTACTTGTGTCTGCACGTCCCGTAGCCGTATGCACATCCTGGATGTTTCTGTTGTCGAAAACGTTTTCAACCCAGACCTCGAACGAGTAATCTATGCTGAACGCCGAGAAATTCTTGTTGAACCTGATGTCCACTGTTGACGACGACGGCTTTCTGAGACCGTTCTTGATAACCTTCTCACCCGCCTGCAGTGTCAAACCGGGATAATTTGCTGCCGGAGTGAACGGTAACCCGGAACTCCACTGCCACAAGACATTTACACCCCAGTCATTGGGAATCGAATAGCCGAACAGCTTCGGGTGATCAGCCCTGGAGATGCGCAGATCAAAATTGAGAGTGATTGCATGCCTGACATCCCAATCAAGCGGGTACTCCTGAATCGGTATCTCATTGTGCGCCACAAGGTCCTCAAAATTGGAGTTCTCAGATGAAGCTTTGCCGTATGCAAACGCATATGTGTAACTCATGTACCCGGAGACGAAGTTACCATACTTTTTGGCGAGCTCAATCTCAAACCCTCTCGTACGGCCATAGTCATTGTTCTGATATTCGGAGTACCTGGTCACTGTACCTTCGTACACGGGCGAGGAGTTGATTATGCCGAAAATGTCTTTGTAGAAGCCGGAAATATCAAGAACATAGTCCCCAGACAGATTGTAGCGAACGCCAAACTCGTACTGTACTGTTTTCCCGAAATCGAGGTTCGGATTGCCCAAGATCCCGGTATTTTGCCCAAGCCTCTGGTACATATTTACGTATTCCGGAAGCTGGTAGAAATGGCCGTAGTTGAAGTAGATTTTCGCTTTCTCGGTAATCGGGTAAGATACTCCGACCCTCGGAGAGAGTTTACCGCGACTGCTGACAACATCCCTCCCAGTCTCGGCATATGACTTGATCAGCGTGTCGACGCCATCCGATTGGAAAAAGAAGTCATATCTCAATCCGACTCTCGCTACGAGAGAACCGTATTCTACGATGTCCTGAATGAAGAATGCACCCTCGACCGGATCGTGTTTGTAGAAGTCTCTCGCGGAGCCGCGATCAGAATATGGCCCGCCGATTGAAGCGACTTCTTCCGATGCTCTGTCCCAAGGACCTGTGATCTCAGCGAATTCCAGCTCAAGGAATCTAAGCTGGAATCCGGTCTTGAGCTCATGCTCACGGACCAACTGTTTTGTGATCTTGAAGTCTGCAGTCCACACATTCGAGCTGTTCTCCTGATAATGTGGATCCTCACCTAGACCACTTCCAACATGGTAACCGTAATCGAGGAAGCCATCATTGCCATCCCACTTGCCGTTCCCATTGGCATCGACAAACGGCTCGCCGGCATCATATGCGTTGTTAGCAAGATCATAGATGCCATTGCCGTTTAGGTCTCGGTA
>Ga0180009_10001280_pt1 | contig 31209 bp, 23 predicted proteins | sample OS_PC_MetaG_FD_123537 | JGI IMG/M metagenome (GOLD analysis project Ga0180009, IMG submission 123537) | Groundwater microbial communities from the Aspo Hard Rock Laboratory (HRL) deep subsurface site, Sweden - OS_PC_MetaG | ecosystem: Environmental > Aquatic > Deep subsurface > Groundwater...
AGCAGACGCCCCTTATATCTCCCAAAGGGCATTCGTGTCTTTGTAATCTGCAATAACACTCCGGGATCCGGTGTTGCGTTTTCCATCATATTATCCTTTCCCTGACCCCATTCTCCACCCGACCCCGCTTTACGCTCCTAGATCAAGCGAGATCGCTTCTCTCAGGGGGATAATCGTTTGAACGCAACAAGTTGTTGGATAGCAGACCCCAGAACAGATTAAAACATAAGGAAAAGCTATTTCTTCTTTTGTTTACCTGGACGTTACCGTCCTCATACAGAGTTGCGGGAGACTAGAATTCAAGCCAAACTGATCAACGATCCCCTCTTTGGTTTCACTCCCAGTTTGCCTATTCCACACCCAACGCCTTGAATACGGCATCTTTAGGATCTGCATAGAAACTCGTCTGGAATTTGGCAAAAAGCTCACCGGGAATGCTTGGAATATCGCTTACACTGGCCATGGGAAGAAGAATTCTTTTTGCTCCCGCATCGAAGGCGACCTGAAGTGTTTCGGCCAGGTTTTGGACAGGTACAATGTTCCCACCCAGGCTCATGCTTCCCAAGACAACCAATTGGGACTGAACGGGCTTAGCAAGCAGGGCTGAACAGAGGGCTACAAAGGCCGATAGGGTCATGGCATTGGTAGGGCCGGTATTGTGAAGTTCAACAACATGGAGATGATAGTTATGATCTCCGGTCTTAGCAGACACGCTTATACTTGAAGCATTTGCTTTAAAATAGTCGAAACCTACTTTAACAGCTTCCTTTGCGGCGCTTACGCTACCGAAGCCTGATAGTGTCAGAGATCCGTTGCCTGGTGTGACTTGGGTTTCAAGTCGATATAACCCCAGATGTCTGCTGCTTCCTGTAGCTACTGTATGCAATACACCTGGGTTGAGAGGTCCGGCAGGAATAAGGGTAGCTCCTCCCTGCTCAGGAACGCTGATGAATTTCTCCTCCATTATATCCTGATCAATGTAAGAGAAGTGCACATCATAGAATTCCATACCTCCGATCTTTTTTAGCTGTTCCTTGACTCTCCGGCGTGTCTCCAGGGCATATTCAAGGCATCGTTGTACGGCATCCTTATCATAATCTTCATGGGGATACAGGAGTTTCAATAATCCGGAGACTGTATGTTTTACCGCGATTGTGTCTCGTTGATTCAAATCCCGGCCCAATTTAAAATACCTGTTGATGGCATCCGAATAATTCCTCTTCCGCATCTCCCTTAGAAATTCGGCCAGGTAATCCACAATAAGGCCATACTGATTGGTGAAATATTCAGGTCTCATTTTGGGGATTTCCCAACCGGGAATATAGGCGTGAAAACGGTCAAAAAAGGCCGAGTCGATCATAGCCTCGGGGAATGGCGCCAAAAGATGGCTTGTTTTTACAAGTGTGTCTACCGGTTGATTAAGGTTTCCGACAAAGACCATAGAGGCGTAAGCATTGATCATATCACGACCTCTGGCAAAGGAGCCAGAGGCCATGTAATCCTTCATTATCTGCACACCGTCGTTATCCTTAAAGGATATTCCGGCCACTTCATCAAAAGCAACCACATCCCACAAACCAACAAGCCCTACTGTACGATTAGCCAGATTATAGAACAGATTGGCAACTGTTGTCCTGCCCCCGGAAATAAGAATACTGTTCGGGCTGATCTCCTTATAAATATGACTCTTGCCAGTCCCTCGTGGTCCAAGTTCACAGACATTAAAGTTGTTTTCAACCAGAGGAATCAGACGGGTTAACAAGTGCCATTTTACCCGCTCCTCAAACTGGGTTGGTTCCAGACCTGTAGAGCGGAGCAAGACATCAAGCCATTGATCTTCTGTAAAATTCTGTCTTCCCTTGAACAATTCCTGCATGTCCATATTGGGCATCTGGATCGGCTTCAAGTCCCGGATGAGAAAAGGAGACCCCTTCTGGCCTTCCTCATAAAAATATTCCATGGTGATGATAGACCAAATACCCCCGGCCAATAGTTTTTCATATTGGCGAACCGTGTTTGTACTGATCTCGACACCCTTTGTCCCGAGGTTTGAAAGAAGGGCTTCATACACATCCCGCTTTTCATTCAGCTTGACCGTGGCCTTATCGATGATTTTAAGGTTCCCTCGCTCCCTGATAATCGACTTGACCTTTTCCGCCTCATCGGGCCGCACATAATTTTCTGCCAATATCCGTTTAACCGTCTTTAAGCCATCCTGGATAATTGCTTCGTCGTTTGAAGCACAATGCTGCCCGAGGAGATACTCAAGCACATAAACAGGCACATTAGCCCCTTCCTTCACCAGTTTGGTGAGGTCCTTACGAACGACCCGACCGGCAAAGTGCCTGTTAAGGAGATCATCCAGGCTGTTGTCCAAAACTTTTGTTTCATTTTCAGAAGTCATCGGTAAATGCCCTGTCAATAATGATGTTTATACTCTCCTGCTCGATGCCTGTTTCGGCATCCCGCAGCACCAGGCGATATTTCTTGTTTTTATCAAATTGCCTGTTCTCAAGGACCAGCACCACACTCTTCTTGCGGTCATCTATATTATCTGATGTGCTTTCAAATTTTATTGATTCAATATTGGTAATAGGCTCGCTCTCCTCATAGATAGCAACTTTCAAGGTGACCGGTTTTACCCTTTCACTGACGGATTCCATCTGGATCATTTCAAAACGATGTCTCGATGTGGTAATCTTATGGCTGCTGCCGAGAACATGAACTGTAACCTGCTTTGTCTTTGTTTTTTCAACGGTTTTACCCTTAATATGCTTGACGGTGACAACCGGCACTACAATCTCCTGAAGCATGGCCCCGCCATGGACATATCGAGCGCCGCCCATGAAATGAAAACGGTTTGCCCCTTTGGGGACCCAGAATTCCATATCTCCGTCGGTCCCGGCAGTTACAGCGGTTGAACCATGCCATACGGAATCATGGTCACCAAGACTAAGCCCAAGGAGGTACCGTTTCTTTGTCTTCACGGCATTGGGCGGTTTGTCGCTCAGGCTGCTTTTGTCAGGCTCACCCGGGGCCGATTCGGTGAATAAAAATCCGTGATCCGAAGTGACGACAACATGGTGGCCGTTCAGATTATTGATAACATAAGCCACGACCGATTCCAACTCGCCGATTGCCCGTCTCACAGCCTCAAAAGTATGCCCTTCACTGGATACGGAATCCCCGACCGAGTCGATGGCATTATGATAGATATAGACGACCCGCGACTCCCTGACGAATTTCCGTCCCTCATCCTTTTTCATCTCTAGTAGTTCATCGGCCTTGATCGCCACACCCTCCCAGGAAGCAAGGACCTGACCCCGTTGATCCAGGGAGGCCACAGGCTGCCCGTCAACCAGTATATCCCCATTGGGTTTATACTCAATCTTTTTGTGTGGCAGCAGGCAGGCCATGCCGAGGCCCGTGTAGGACGGAAGGGCACAAAGCTGTGAACCAAGTTCAGCCTCAAAGCGGTATTTTCCGTTGAGTTCCCGGGTGAGTTCCTCTGCGGCCTCATACCGGAGGCCATCACTGATGATCACGAAGCTCCGACGCCGCTCGGCCTCATTCAGGCGAGGCGCTATTTTCTCCTCGTAGAAGTGTTGCTGATTGGAAGTCTGGCGGATCTTCCAGGTCGACAGGAGTGATTTGCTGCCCTTGGGATCAACGAGCTTTCCCCATTTATCCGCGAGGTCCTGGACATACCAGTTCACGTAGCAGGCCTCCACCTCTACACGAAGCTTTTTGAGTATGTCCCATATCTTCGCCTCGGCAATATCGGCCTTCTCGCAAAAAAGTCGATAGAACTGGTCGAAGCGAAAGAGCTCCCGTTCATATGCTTGGTACATCGCCTCCGCGTCTTCATATTCAAAACCATGGTTATGCTCATTCCTCAGAGAAAAGAAATCCGCAGCAGCCAAAAGGGCATCGTAAACCGAATAAAAGGCCTCCCGAGGGACATGGGCTGAGCCAACCATATTGAGGGACGCCCAGTGACCGGCCTGCCGACGCGCAGCGACTTGCCGGATATCATTCACGTTAATTGCACCCCCACCCGAGGCGACCCGATCCCGGAGACCTTGGGCAATGGCCTTTTCTACAATCTGAAATGTCATCACCTCCATCAGGTGCTCGATCTCGAACCGATAAAGTTGGTCTTCAATCTTAAGGGTTCCGGCAACCAGGCCGGACAGTAGATCGTAACTGCTCCCCTTGCTGCTGCTGTCCCTCCACTGGGCCAGACAGACCACGGCGTTGGACTTGCCCGATTGAGGCAATACCAGATGGGCAAGGGATTCCGGAATATTTCCTTTGAGGTGATGGGCAAAATCGGTCACCAACAGGCGAATGAGGAAATTGCGCAGGCTGGGGTTTTCCTCGGTGTAACCGAAAAGGGATTTCGCCATCAGCCAGAAGGGCCTGTCCAACTCGAACTTTTCGATTTGCAGCCACACCTCCGGCGGGTTGTCCAGTGCAATGTCCTCCCCGTTATCAGTAACCGTGAATTCGTGAAAGAGGGTACGAATGATCGTGAACCATTCGGGTTGGTCCGACTTGATGATGACTGCGATCATCTTCCTGTCCAGATCAACGTCCGTATCATTGGGGGCCACCAGGGTTTGAAGCTTCTGAATGCGCTGCTTGCCGTCAAAAAATTTTCGGCGAGCGGTCAGGTGCTCCCGGAGATACTGATTGGCCAGCCCCAGCTGATCAAGGATAATGGAGGCCCGATCAGCCCGGAAACTCCTGCTGTAGAGCCGGATGTCGAGCAGCCAGTCATCTTCAAAATCCTGTTCTTCGGTGGGAGCGTAGAGAAGATATCGACCATCCGGATCTTCCTGTTCTAGTCGCACTTTGACTTCAAAGGCACCCATCTGATCGAGTCGAAGGATCTGAACGCCCTCGGGAAGACCGAGTAAAGGCACTGTGATGGCAAACTCCTTCTCAGGATCGTTCCAGAAGACGATCCGCTGACCCTCTTCGTCGAACAGACGGGCCAATGCGTTTTGTATTTGGGTATTATCCATTATTTAACCACTGATTATATAAATTTAATACAAACAGATTTACCACGGATTACACTGATATCACTGATAAGAAAGAGACATTTCATAAATCTTTTACAATAAAATCTTAATCCGTGTCATCCGTGTGATCCGTGGTTCAAGAAGGCTTCTTTTTCCCTTTTTTCCCGGCCCGAAGGCGTTTTATTTTCTTTACGGCTTTCAGAAAATCCTTCTCTACAGGCGAAGGGTCGTTTAGGCGCGCATCGCGGTATCTGTCATATTCAGCTCGTGCAATGGCAACGGCCTCTTCGTGGCTGATTTTTCCCGCATCGGTGAGTATGTCGCGCTCGCCAAGCCTGAGAAAATCATCCAGGTTGAAGTGTTCCACCTGATAGTTCTTTTCATCGGCAGCAGTTGTTGCAAAATTTGCAACAACTGAATCGCGTAAAAGTTCACCCTCCTTGAAAACATTATTGATGTGCCTTGAAACAACAGACTTATCGCGCTGAAAAAGCTCCGCCATCTGTTTAAGAGAGAGCCAGACCGTCTCATCTTGAAGCCGTACTTCGATCCGCTGCCGACCATCCTCGGTCTGGTAGAGGAGTATCCGGCTTTTTGTCGGCAGGATATCCTTGGATTTGTGTCCATTTTTCTTCATGCGAGGCTCATTCTAGGGTTTTAACCACGGATTACACGGATATCACTGATATAAATACAATAAAAACACGGTTGCCCGGTACTCACAGGAGAGTAACAATTTTCAATCGCTCACTCAATAACGCCGTTCCCCTTCAATCCGTGTCATCCGTGTGATCCGTGGTTCAATTTGGCTTTTCCCCTGTCACGGTTTTCACCTCGGCCAAAAGATCACTGAATTTTCCATAGTTCACCTTCACCCCATCATCCAGATCCAGACTGATTCTCATATCAGCATAATGGCGCAACTTTTCATCAAAGATCTGAAGTTCTGCCTGTTGTTTTGCGAGTTTATCCCGCTCCTTTTGAAGCTTTTTCTGGTGCGAAGTAGCAGTTGCGGCTTTGATATCGCCATCGAGTTGATCTATCCGAGTCGAGATTTTACCTTGCAAGGGTATCACGTATTCAGTCCGCATCCGTGAAAGTGTGCCTTCGTTATAGCGATGGAGATATACAAGACACTGGAAGGCCCTCTCCTTTCCGCTTGAGAAAAGCCAGTAAATGGGCCGCTTTTTGTACATTGATAGGTGGTGCTTGTAGAAGGCGGTTTCCATATAGCGACAAATTGTTTCCCGAGGCGATTCGCCCTGGTTGGGGCCAAGGCTATCGGCCACAAATTTGAGATTCTCCTCCAGGTGTTCTTTAGGCCAAGCTAGTCCAATGAACTCCGCCACCCTGTTGGCCGCATCGTCAGCGAACCAGTCCGTATCGTTAATGGGGATGATGCCATCCTTGTCGGCAGGAAATGTCTTGTATTGGCTGGGATCGAACCCCTTGTTTGCGCTGTGGGCACAGATCAACCCTGGCTTATCGAGGCTGTAGCGGCCCATCACGCAACCGGTGCTGTAAGAAATCAGTCGCTTTATATTTTCTACCTGATCAGGGATAGTAAGGGTAATTTGAGCTTCTGTCACTTCCGGGGAAATTTCACCATGAAGTTGATAAAAATCAATAAATTGACGGTTGTTTTGTTCCTCCAAATCTTTCATCTCTTCGCGTGCTGCATTAGACTCGTGTTCCCAATCACGAAATGATGAGTGGAGGTCCTTGCAAACGGAGGAATCTCGAAGCAACGGATGCTTCTGAAAGCCCCACGAAACCTCTCGTAAATCCCAATCACGCCGTGAAAGGTCCAATGCCTTTTGGGCAATCAAATTCACCTGAAGATCCTTCAAACCGGTTGGCAGTGGCAGTTTATTGAAGTAGCCAACGTGAAAATGCATGGTCGGATTAAGGAGTTTTGCCAATTCGCACACCAAAGAGCTATTCAAATAACTTAGAAGGTGAAGTCTAATCGAGTCGTCATCTATGAAGGCCGAATGAGCACATGCGTCAAAGATGAAACCCTCATCGTAGTATCGGAAGGCATTGCTGGATGCTGTTACATCAGACCAGCTGAGTGATGCTCGAAAATAATAACTGGTATTTTGAGGCCGTGATCGAAGACGCCCGCTATTCGTTCTGAAACTCCTGATTTCTGAACCATCGCTCTCCCAGTTCACAACGAATTCGTGATTGCCATACCATCTTCTAAATTCACCGCCCTTGTTATAGGGGAACCATTTTTTCCCTGACGCCAATGCCTCTCGGCAGTTCTTGATTCCGAAGCCTATCCTGTTTACATCTAATTCAAACCAACGACGTAAGAAGCGGTCATTATCTCCGGTTGCAAGACCCTGTTTGGCATCGGCTACATCACTTATAAATGTTGATTGTCCGAACACGTTTAGTGTACTTCTCCCTATCCAGTACGCCAACGGTTTTCCATGTATTTTTGTGAAGTCAGTCGGATTCACGCTATATCGCCATCCACATCCAGGGTTTCTGATGGCTTCAAGTGCCTTCTGCTCCTGCATTTCATCACCGTAGAAGTCGCACAGCCGAATGAAATCAGCCATTGGTGATATCCTCGAATTGGCTAAGACGAATGTACATATAGGAACATAGGCTGACTCGAAAAATGAGTGATATTCCGGATGTATCAGGCTCAAGATGGCCTTTCCGTTCAAGAGCCACGTTCGCAAAGACTCATAAGAAGATAGGAACATCCATGTGAAGGGGGTCATCAGCCCAACTTGACCACGGGATGTCGCAAGCTCCGTCATTCGTCTGATGAACATCGCATATAGATCAGTCCTCTCCGATGCATACCCCTTTCGCGCATAACTCTTCAACAGCGTGTTCATTCCATGACTTCCCATGTAGGGCGGATTGGAAACGACCGATACATACTTCCTTGCTAAAATCCCAGTCTGATCAAGAACCGGTTTCAAAGAAATTGCGGAAGACTTTCCAAACATCCCTCCATAAGCCAAAACATCCTGAATACGACTGCCCAATTCAGGCAGTTTTTCCAGCAGTTCTTCCGGTATACGAACTAGCGACCCGAAAGTCTTGCCATGCTCAAACAGGTCAATCAACATCGCAACATCGTCCAGGGAGATATTACCTTTGACGGATAGGTTTTTTCGACTGAATAACGGTGCCTTGGCCTCATCCATCTCTTCAAAGAGCATCTCACGAGGGGGTAGTTCCCCTTTGGGAATAAGAGCATTAAGAGCCCTGGTAATTTCCTCTGCATCCAGCCCTTTGCTTTCCTGGATTGCAAAAACATGGGGCTTTGCACCATTATCAAAGATCCGCCTATCATCGGCCCGGGCATTCATCATCAGGGCAAAGGCCGCGAGTTGGGCCGCCCGGTCGTCTATCTCCAAACCGAAGAGGTTCTTCCTCAAGATCAAACGAGGTATATCCTTGGCCCGATAGCCCCTTTCTTGGTATATGGCTTTCAGCAAATCATAGGCCTCAACCAGGATATGACCTGAACCGCAGGCCGGATCAAGCAGGGTCAGTTCTTCGGGGTTCAGGCTTTCAGGGGTAATCGCCTTGAGTTGTTCCTGCACTTCCGGCGTCTGCTCGGCAGGCTCGATGTAATATTCCATCTTCTGTTTGAGCGGAGAACTGGGATAGGTGGCCATCCACTGTCGGCCGAGGGTATTCTGGACCATGTACTTCACGATCCAGTTGGGCGTAAATAGCTGGGTGGCGGCAGGGATATCCTCGCTCTTGACCACCTTGCCGATGACCTGATCCTTCTTCTCGGAAATATAAAACTGATAAAGCCAGCCGATAATTTCGACTTCCTGCCATTCCTCCTCAGGGATTTCATTCACCAGTCTTCGGATCAGCGAATCGGAATGAAGGAGGTTGTCGGGCAGGAGCAATTCCGTCTCATCATCGACCCATTCGAACAGGAACGGCATGGCTTTGTGCAGGGCGTTGCACTGGGCAATCATGATCATGCGGTAGAGATCAGATTCCTTGGTCCCTTCGAGCTTTAGCTCAATCACCTTCTCCCGGTCCAATCCCGGCAGATCCACATGCTCGGCATGCTTCAGGACATCAGGAACCCATGATGACGTGGATTTGCTGTTTTTCCCATCTGCGTGATCCGCGTCATCCGTGGTTGAAAGGACACGATAGCCGTGGTCCAAATACCCATGAAGTTCCATATAGCGGATTGCCACAAAACGGTTGAACCATGTATATGCCATGGCCTCCATGACCTGGTCGAAGCCCTGTTGACTAATTTGTTTCTCTAACCGTTTCCGCTTTTCAACCACGGAATGGGGAAAGGGTTTACCGGCAATAATGGCCATGTCACCCTGCTCGGTGATCGGGGCTGGCTTGTCTTTTGTCAGTCCATAGTAGCCAGCTCGATCCGTGACGGCCTTGATGAAATCTCTTCTTGCCTGTGGTGCATACGCTTTGAGTTGTTTTCGATTCATTATCCTTATTTCTCTTTCTATCGAATCTGGATGCGCTGCCCTGCAGCGATGGCCTTTTCCAGTTTCAGCCTAAGCCTCTCCAGAAACGTTTCAACCTCTTCGGTAGTCTCCATGTAGGTCGAGCTTGCAAGCTCGACCGGTTTCACAATGCATCGCGGTTTTATAGATGGTTTCGATGGTGGGGGATCTCCGATATTTGGAGGGGCCGGCACCTTCTGGTTAGCGAATTCTTCTATCTTGCCCATGGCCGCATCCAACGCCTTGACAGCCTCCTGTTCGGCTTGGGTGAGATGGGCTATGCTTTCCTCTTGTTGAACCTGATGATGGAGTTTTTCAAGCGGTCCGCGACAGGCATACTGTAGGTCGCCATTACCTCCGGCTGCTTCGATCTCCTTACCGATTTCGGAGAGGTGCCCCTCGATCCTGGCCACGACTTGGCCCCGCCGGTCGGTGATCAAGGCCGTGTTTATCTCGCTTACGATGCGAACCAGGCCTTCGGCTTCATGGATCATCCCGTAAGGTGCAGGTGCAGCAAGTATCTCGCTCATCCTTTGCAGGGCCGGGGCTGCCTGGTCGCTCCGCTCAAGTTCCAGCCGGTTCAACTGGAATTTTCGATAAGCAGACCGGAGCTTTTCCCATGCAGGCTTCTGGTTTTCGTAAAACTGTTCCAGGTTGTGGAATTCGTCGGAGAGATCGAGCAGATCGTCCCTGTGAAGATTAAACCGTTCGATGAATTTAAAGGTCTCTCCGGGAGTAAGGAGGGGGCTGATTACGGCCAGGGCCTCGGAAATCTCCTCCCTGCCCGGGTAGTCGCCTGTATCGGCCAGGGGTTTGAAGCCATTGAGAGCGATTTCCCAGGATCGCAATTTTTCTTTCAAAAAAGCGCATAAGGCGTCTTCATTGTCCGGCCCCATTTCTGAAAAAACATCCTGGCCCAGTTGCCGTGCCTTTTGCAGGGCCTGGGGATCGGAGGTCTTGCGTTTGTGGATCGTAATCTTCCGCCATCTTGCTGGCGCCTTGACCTGCTCGTATACCTTTTCAAGAGGGAGCGTATCGTTCTCCAGTTTTAGGCTGATCTCCCCGAGCACCAGCAAGCGGGCCAACAGCAGGATCACTTCCATATCAGGCCAGCCATAGGGACGAACAGCGTACCGTTTTTCAATCATATCGTGAAGCACTATGGCATGATGCTTCATATCGCAGAGTTCAATATAGTTTCGAAGATCTTCGATGGCCTGGGGGTTGCTCTCCTCCAGGTTAAGGGCAAGGGTCTGCTGGGAAATATCGTTGCTGCGGAGTACGGCCTGGATTTCCTTGAGCGGATCAGGATGGAGATACTTGAGATACCCCATCTTTGAAAAGGAGTTGGTAACCAGGTATTCCAGGACTTCACTCAGGCAAAGAACAGGGGTAGTGCCCTTGATCCTGAGTTGTTGTCCTGCCGCAAAATAGGATGCCTCGGTGAGCATATCTCCCAGCAGGGATATCAGACGTTCCCGGCGCTCGCGGTTTTCTTCAGCATTGTCCCTCCGGATACGTTTTGTCGAATCAGGGAGGCCGCTATCGCCTTTCGTCCTTAAATATTTATCCGTTTGGGCGTAGGCGCGCAGTTCCCTGCCCAACCTTTCATTGTCCCGCAGGCGAATGATAATCTGTCCCCCTTCGTTGCTGCTTTCAAGCACACATTTAGGATCGTTAAACATCGGGTATTCATCGGCCAGGGGCGAGAGAACCGAGACGATCAGCCCGCTTTCCACTCGACCACCAACGGGGTGCATGTCGCAGATGCGTGTGAAGCTGAAATCCATCTTATTCTTGGTATAACGGTGCTTGCGCTGCCCTCGGAGGACGTCATCGAAAATGAGTTCACCCAACAGCTTGGCCTCTTCGGCGCTGCTTATCTCCACGCCCTTGATCTCCCTGTTTACATCCCGTTCCTCGTTTGTTAGGAAAAAGTAATTGTCCCCGCTACGGTTGATCAGGGTTTTGCTTTCAAGACGCTGGAGGCTTGCTTCTATTCGGTGGCGCAAGGCCAGCCGGTCCGCATCAATCTCATCGAGGCAAAGGGTGACCAGATTGTCCACATTGCCCTTGATCTCATCAACATACCGAATGAGAAAGAGCACCTGAAGCAACTTGATGTCAAAGGGCTCAAGTTCCGGGTTCTCGGCCGCCTGCACGATGGTCCGTTTCACCGATGTGTCAAGGAAGCTCTCAATGGAGGGGTAGAATTCATAGAGGGGAGCAAGGACTCCCACTTCCTTCAAGGCCAGGCTCTTCGCGGCAGACTGGAAGGCATCCAGCATGGAACGTTCGCCCTTGGCCAGATGCAGACCGGTTACACCAATCCTTCGTATGACCTCAAATATCTTCTGTAAGAGAAGGAACTGATAAGGGGCAAAGGGGTAGTTTTTGTAAAAATCATCCGCATCTGAATAGGGTTTAAGTGTCATTCCACAATCTCTGAAGGTTAACTGATTACGGAGAATATCTCCTTTATCGTCAAAGATTGATTTTAGATCATCAATTACTGTTTCATTCTTTTCCAGGATACGCTTTCTTATAACTTCATCAGCATTGGCGCTGGACAGGGACAGACGGGTTTGAAAACGGCCCTGTATCTTTGAAAAATCGTTTCTGGTCGCTGTTCTAAGCTCGCCTATAACCTTATCGATCTCTTCCTGTGAAGTCACAATGACCCAGGCCCTGCCTTTGCATAGGGTCCCGAGATCCTCAGCCACGGTTTGTAGGTTGAGCATGAGGTGCCCGTCCGTGCCTATAAACTGGCCCACCTCGTCTACCAGAAAAACGAGGCGGCTATCCGGGCCTTTTGAATCAAGATATTCTTTTACCCATTTTGCGAGGTTTTCTACGGTAAGGGAAAAGTTGTTTTCGGCATTGTCTATCCATTTTTCCGCGGTTTCCTGGCTCTGCCCCAGGGTTTTCTGAAAGGCCTCGATGACCTGATCACGGTTAAATTCATAGGCATCTCGCTCTTCAATCCATTCCGTGCCCGTAATATCACGATAAATGGCATGGAATTCCTGTAGCTTCCCCTTATTATCTAAATAGCGTTCCATGTGGGCAATATGAGGATGATCGCCGTCATATGTCTGGGCCTCGTTCAGCACTTTTAAGAATACGGCAAGGATTGCGTCTCTACCCGATTTACTGTCTGCTTTGCTGTCGATATTGAAAAGGATAACCTCTGTGTTTGACCCAACTGCTCTTTTAATGTCACCAAGCAGCATGGCATCTTTAACCTTTTCCTCAAAAAACTCGATGGCCTGCTTATTTTGACCGTCATGGGAAAGAGTTTTATTGCCCAATATATATGACAGCACCTTCAGGAAATGGGACTTTCCGGAACCAAAAAACCCGGAGATCCAAACACCCATCTTACTGGTAATGGCGGAATCATTAGGGTTGTCAATCACATCCAGATAAGTCGTAAGAAACTTTCGAAAATATCTGTCCAACTCCCGTGTAAAGACAAATTCATCGAGTTCCTGCCATACGGAATGATCATCCAATTGGTGAGCTTTAACAACCCCGTTTATGGAACGAAATATATCCTTTTTGAACAGACTGTTTATTTGCATAACCGACCTCATTAAGGAACGAGCTTGAAGGCTCTGTAGTAGTTATCGCTTTTTATCTTGCCAAATAATCTTAGAGACTGGCCGTCATAACGACCAGGATAAAACATGACTAACGGAGTCTGCCCCATCACGGTCTGAAGATTATTCAATAAGGTGTGGGACCTGACCAGAGGCCAAACACTACCTACCCCTGAAACCAGCACAAGTTCCTGCTCCTTCGGTTTACATACATCAGAAAAAATCTGAACTAATGTCTCTGTTTTTAGGGGTCCTTTTAAGGCTTTTGCCAGGGCCTCATCCCCATTTTCCTTTTGCTTCTGAAAAGATTTCTCCAGGAGATTCCGCTGTTTGAGATAATCAATAATGAGATTAAAAAGATTGATATGCTTTACTTTAAGACCTAGCCTGTGTTTCGGGATATGTTCTAAAAGGAAGGTTAAGAATTTACGGATTCTCAGTTCCTCTTCGGGAGGGTAATCAAAGATGTAAAAGGCAATCTCATTGCCCAGTCCCTTACTGCTGAGAAATTCGGTGGAGGTAATCTTGGGAAGAACTTCATTCATGCGTTGTGTTAGAGAATCAGTCATGGAGTCACCTGAATACAGCGTAAGACATCTTTTTCATCGTTTTTCTCTAAATAGTTCAGAACTTGAGAAGCAATATGAACACTCTGTAATCTTTTTGACCTGGTGTTTTCAATAAAGCCTGCCTGGGCTAAAATCTGAAAGACTGATGATCTTAGCCGTTTTCTTGTTACATTCTGCCAACTCGGCATGTCCGAATCACGCCGTTGGCAATCAACTAAATATTCATCCCAGAGCTTATTTGACAAAACGAGATTATAGACTCGATACTGCTCCCTGACAACCAGATCCAGAAAATCACCCAATAAATGACTGTGTTTAACAGCAGCAGCGAGGATGGCGTGGGTGGCTACCTCTCCTGCACCGTCTCTTACTAGCCTCCAGAGTTCAGGCCGCATTAATTCCAGCCGCTTGCGTATCAATCTGCTAAGGCGTATGGCTGTAGCTTCGGATCTTGTTTGAAGAACATTGTCTTCAATCACGGCCTTTCTCCACTCATCTGTTGTGACCTTTTTCAGAAGCAATTCGGCCACTATTCTGCTTTCAGCTACCTTTAGAGATCCTGCGGTTATGTCGGCTTTGTAATTCATATTTTATTTATTTCTCAGTCCAGGGAGTACCCGGCTCAACGTCCAACCAATCTTGGGCTCGGATATTTGGTGCAGAAGGAGGGGAACTTTCTTTTCCATAATCATAAAGCCTTCAGGAGGCAGTTCCCCATAGCTTACAATAAAAAAACCCCGTTCTCGATTTGAGAAACAGGGTTTTTAGTGATCGGCCATTTTCACCCCCCACCTGCGGTGATTATAGGAAATTTATATTAGATTGATGTGGATTAGAATTTATTATTTTGTCTGATTTTTTATTAATAAAACTGTCCATGAAAGTCAAGGATTTTTGACGCCGAAGGCTTTAAAGGGGAAAGAACGCTGCGCTTAAGGAGCCCGACGGAGGCAGAAAAGCATTCCACTTTCATCGGTATTTGAGGAGCGCGTTGCTTGAGGTGAAAGATGAGAGGAGATGAAAACCGGGCGACCCCGCCCAATAATGATGGTTTGAGCCTATACATTACTTGAAAGGATATAAACATACTGAAGGATTTCCCTAATTGCTGATATTTTAGGCTAGCCAGGGCGTAGTTCGCAACCAACATCTTCTGTGAAGCGGTACACCAGCTTCGCCAAATGGGCTCAGCCGTGGTATTCGAGACCTGTTATTTACTAGAAATAACAATTAGTTATGTTTCTGTTGGCAAAATTTCAGCGAAATACTAGGTTGACCTGTAAGGAGTCTAAGAAAAAAAATCGCAAAATTGCGATTTTTTTATTGACATTGATATCGCAATTTTGCTATATTACTACTAAAACACGGAAAGGAGGCAGCCAATGAAAAAGAAAAATTTAGGGGGTGCTTTTGATGCCGGAAACGGAAGTATTGTTTTTTCGAGATATGGATGACCTTGTCCCTGTTTTAAATTGGTTAGATACGATTCCACGAAAGGCGCAAAATAAATGTATAATAAGGATTGAGAGATTATCAGAGCTTGGATATGAACTCAGAAGGCCTGAAGCGGACTATCTTAGAGATGGCATATATGAGTTAAGATCAAAATTTCAGAAGGTTAATTATCGGATCTTATATGCCTATCACAATAAAACCGCAGTTTTATTACACGGCTGTACTAAAGAAAGAGACATTGATCCAGCAGATATAAATATCGCTCTTACGAGATATGAATTATTTCAGAGCAATCCCGGTTTACACACATATTCCGAGTAGACTATTAATGGGAATTCAAAACTCACAAGTGTTGATTTGAGAATTTGATGTGAAAAGAAACCATATAAATCAATTCTTCTACTTCAGATCGAGATTGATATTTTAATCCCCTGATTTTCTGATAATTTTTAAGAGAGTAGAAGAAAGGAGATAAAAAGATGGAAAGGAAAAGAAAAAACGCCCTTGAAATACTTCACAAACGGTATATCGAAGGCGACTCAGAAAGAAAGGTAGAATTACAAGAGGAAAGAGTTAATGCTGAGGTTGCGAGACTGATTTACGATCTGAGAAAGAACGCCGGTTTAAACCAAAAAGAATTGGGCGAATTAGTAGGGACTACACAATCAGTAATAAGTAGATTAGAAGATTCCGACTATGAAGGACACTCATTCTCTATGTTGGACAGGATAGCAAAAGCTTTAAACAAGCGAATCAAGGTATCTTATGTTTTAGACGAACCAAAACTTGAGAATATAAAGCATATATTTCAAATCGTAATAAAAAAGTTGCGATTAAAACATAATCTTACAGTCGAAGAACTAGCTCGAAAACTAGATGTTGGAAAAAATGATATTTTAGAACTAGAATTGAATTCTGATTATCGTCCGGCTCCTCTAATTCTATATAAATTAAGTAATTTCTTTGACATCCCTCAATCTAGTTTAAACTTACTAGCTGGCGCAACCAAAGAAATTCCTCCAGACTTTACAGAGGAGGCCTCAAGATTTGCAGCACAGTCTGACTCATTTGAAAAACTTACTTCCGAAGAAAGAAAGATTCTAGATTCTTTTGTATTATTTTTGAAAAAGGCATTCCAAGGTGATTGAAATCGACGAATCAACTTGCAAAGAAATTCAAAAGAAAACCACACTGATACTTCGGGATGCTGATATTGGAAAGTGGGACGCTCTTCAATAATTCAATATCTCAATTCTTAATTTCCTCTAACCTATGATATCTTGTCAGTACACCAGTATTCCAAAAGATTCAAAATCCTTTGATATGTCTGACCTCTCTTATCAAAGTATTGAATGGGGCTGTGATAACATATATCTGCAATCCCATGGTTGGAACCATCAATGTAGGACAGCGGTCCTCAAAGTAATGATTTGTAACCATATTAGTAACTATGAAGCAGGAGTCTGGGGGATTGATTTCTAGCAGAAAGCAAAACCGGGCTTCTAGGCCTGGTTTTTATCGAAACCTTGAATTTGGATGCGTAGGATTCTCCTTCGATTGGCAGAAGTATCATTGAATATCGATGGATTGAAGGATCATAGCAGGATAGGAAAAACAGTGGTTTTTCCAGTATATGTTTGGCAGTAGAAAGTAAAGTTGGGTTGTGTAAGTTTCGAATAGGATAATTACTGGAATGTCGGTATATTCAAGGATACCTTTGCGTTGTTTGTTCGAAGATATGATTCAGAGGTGAGAAACGCCATCTTCGTTGCTTGTTTCATTATAAGTTACAAAAATTTGATCGCCTATAGGATTGGCACCTGTTAAGCAGGGGACGCATTCAGTCCCCTCTCTTAGGAAGAAGTCTAAATTAATTTGCGATAGCAATAGTCTGACCCATCTTAACATCAGTGCCTTCATGGACTTCGAATCTCTTGATAACACCAGGTCTTAAAATGAGGCAATACGTAGATCCTCCGTACTGAAAATAGCCTAATTCTTCGCCTTTTCTGATTCTGTATCCGGGTTTGATTTTATCAAGTATCACACATGAAGATACCTCCGCCATACCAACGGGCATGACAACTATTAATCCGATCTGAGGATCATCAGCCTCAATGTATATTATTGCCCGTGTCGCTACATGGGCTATATATCCCTGCGAAACATTCGGACTTCCAGGATCCATTCCTTGGGATTCTGTCCCGGAATAATAAGTACCTTGTTTTATATATGCCTTCTTGATTCTGCCTGTGACAGGACTATGCCAACGGTGATACTTAAATGCAGACAGGAAAGCTTGGTATACATCGCCACCAACAAACTTATCTACTACGGATTCGTCGTTGTTCAACATATCGTTCAGGGAATAGGGCTGAGATTTTACCCAGAACCAGTCAACCTTTTTTACGTTGTGTTGAATATTGTAGACATTTGAATCGCAGGCACTGACTATTACTTTATTGTTGTTGGGTTCTGAAATTGGACGCACACCAGGCTTGAATTTTCTTGTAAAGAAATCATTCCAGGATTTGAACCCCCAGTGTTGGTCGTTAGGATTGTATAGATATTGCTCCATGTTTAGCTTTTTCATTGCAGATTTGGACTTCCAGCCGGTAGGGCTATCGTTTAATACAGACAGTGATGCCGGGGTATTGAGAAAGGAACCATACTCATCTAAAATCTTTTTAAATATTAAATTTACTTTTTCATTGCGAAAGGCAGCGAATCCGGTAGGTACCCCCATAGTCCAGTTTAATATAGCGTTAATCGGGAAACCTACCAAATCTGATTCGTTATATACCGGCGCTTTATCTATAGCATTATTGATCAAATACAGCATTTGCTCAATGCTGTTTATATAGATATTAGGTTGAGGGTTATGTTTATAGTATACAGGGACTTGATCAATCATTTGTGTTAAGTACATTCGTACTGTTGGGTCACTGTCGATTAAGACTTTGAACTCCTTCATAACGGGCTTAAGTTCTACTGTATCCGCTTTTACTTCTTCTTTAATCCCCTCTCCATTGGTCCATGCAGCAAAGAAAACTATGATCAGGATTATGAATAATCCCAACTTTGTGTGTGATGTTCTTTTCATAGCAATACCTCCTCTAAATAGCAGGGATCAGTTTTCAATTGTCGGGACTGGTCAGCAGTCGCCAGATCATTACGACACCATTCACCTGATCCAAGTGAACTTTACATCGTCCTTGCCCAAAGATCAGCTAAAGCAATTGTCTTACAGGGAATATACTTACCGCTTGATAAGAAGTTGCTTTTGCGTGAGTCGAGGATACGGATATGAGACTCACTATTTGCTAATACTTGCATTATACCAAAATTGCAGGAAATTTCAGCATTCTTTTGCAATAGGAAACAAATCTGGGCTGACCAAGACGAGCACCTACTTGCCATACATATGATTCTGCGTGGCCCACCTTTGGTTACGATTGAGTTAAGAAACATTAAAGATCAGTCGATTTCAAGTTATCCAGTCTACGTATCATTTCAATGGGAATCTCTCATGCTAGATTTCTAGCCTTATCCTGAAATTCAGCAAATTTCATGCTTACATATATCAATAGAAACCTCAGGCCTTTTTAAAACCGCTCAAATCAAAGGAAGAAGCGAGCGGCGTTTTAACCTTGATAAATTTTCAGGTATCTTCCGCTGAGGTCAAGATATCATCGACCTTAAAAACCTGTGATAAGTCTGACACTCTCTTATCAAAGTATTGAATGGGGCTGTGATCTATAACATAAAATATCTGCAATCCCATGGTTGGAACCATCAATGTAGGACAGCGGTCCTCAAAGTAATGATTTGTAACCATATTAGTAACTATGAAGCAGGAGTCTGGGGGATTGATTACTAGCAGAACACTTGAATCTGGGGTAACCACGAGATTCATCGAAACCTTAAATTTGGATGCATAGGATTTCGTTTCGATTGACAGAAGAAACATTGTAAATCGACGGATTGTAGGATAATAGTATTAGAAAGTCTCAGCTGGGTTTCTATATACACATTATGAAGATTCTTCCATTCCAGATTATCGGGCGGGGTAGACCTCTGGATACTCGGGGTCTACATATAACCACTCGTTCGACCTGGAGGCCTTTCGGCCCCGAGCTCAAGGCCGAGGGGCTCTCGACAGGTTATCGGACCCGCCATACAGACGGCGGGCAGGCGCGGGGAACTGGGAGGTGGAATAGTCGATATAGGGTTCGTATTTTGGCAGTGGATTGGCCCTGGGCGGAGGTCTTTCCTTTATTTCCCATAAACCCAGGTGCTTGAGAATCTTTTTTATTATTTCCAGATCCTCTATGATTTTTAATCAACTTTCTGAGAGGTAGTATAGTCAAATGAGTAGAAGTGAAGGCACACCCTTCAGGAAAGCAGACCTGCATTTGCATACCCCCGAATCGGTATGCTTTAGAGATAAATCGGTGACCCCAGAGCAAATCGTTGAGACCGCTCTGGCTAGAGGACTTGATATCATTGCTGTTACAGACCACAATACTGTTGAGGCAATCGATGATATTGTACGGGCAGCTAAAAATAAGACCCTCTCCGTTTTTCCGGGTATCGAAGTGTCAACCAGAGAGGGGCATGTTGTCGCCATTTTTAATCTGGATACACCCCGTTCTACATTGGAGGATCTTCTCGATCACATTGGGATTGACGGTAAAAAACGAGGAGATGCAACGGTTGTGGCTGATATGGGTATGGAAGAAGTCTGCAAAAACATTGAGGAATACAATGGCATTGCCATTGCCGCTCACATTGAGAGGTGGCCCAGTGGGTTTCTCGAGACCAATGAACCCCGCCGTGTCAAGATGAGGATCCATGGCAATCAATTCCTTAGCGTCCTGGAGCTCACTATATCCGAGAATAGAAGCCAGTGGAGTGCAGGCAGGGTTCGTGGATATCCCAAGAAGTATGCCTGTATCCAGGGGTCTGATGCCCATGGTTTGGAAGAGATAGGAAGGCGACCGGTATACATACAGATGGAGAAGGTAAGCCTGGCCGCCCTGCGATCTGCATTCTTAGACCATGAAACAAGGGTTGTGTTCCCCAACGAGCATTCCCCAGGCTCATAACCACCTTCATTCCGCCAGGTCAACTTTTAATAATAGTATCGGCTCACGGGCTGAACCTATGAACGCATTAAAAAACAGAAACCTGATAGGGAGACGGAAAATGGAATACAAGGACATTATCTACACAAATGAAGAAGGCATTGCCACCATAACCCTAAATCGGCCGGAAGCTATGAACGCCTTTAGTCCCGAAATGAGTGAGAGTATCACCAGAGCTGTTCAAGATTCCGCACAGGATGATAGTGTAAGGGTCATTATCATCACCGCAAAAGGACGCGCCTTCTGTACTGGCGCTGATGTGAAAATGTTGGCACAAAGATTTGAACAGGCGGATGAGGCCGAAAAAAAGAGGCTTCTAAGGTCGGAAAACGTGAGATTTCCTATCCTCTTTCGGAGTATCGATAAACCCATCATTGCCTCCATTAATGGCGTAGCCGTAGGGGGCGGGCTCGATTTCGCCCTTTCCTGCGATATCAGGATTGCGTCGGATAAAGCAAGGTTCGCCGAGGTCTTCATAAGGAGAGGGCTTATTCCGGCTTTGGGCGGTATCTTCTTCATACCGAGAATGGTCGGTGTAGATAAAGCCTGCGAGCTGATCTGGACGGGGGACATAGTCGATGCCAAGGAAGCAGAGCGTATAGGACTGGTAACCAAAGTTGTACCCCATAACGAGCTCGAGATCGCTACCTGGGAGTTTGCCCAGAAGCTGGCCAAAGGACCACCGCTGGCGATTCAACGGGCAAAACGCGCTATCTATGAGAGTCTGTCCATGGGCCTTGAAACGAGTCTCAATTTTGTCGGTGCACTTTCGAGAGATCTCATGCAGAGTGAAGATCATAAAGAGGGCGCAAGGGCATTTTTGGAGAAGCGAGAACCTGTATTCAAAGGGAAATAGTTCATATTTCACCGGAAAATATTTGACCGGATAATATTTAGAAAGGTTAGGCAAGACTTTCAGCTACCATGTCTCTGATTTGGCACATCCTTCATTTGGTTACGATTATGTTCAATGAAACCTTAAAAATCGGCCAATTAAAGATTACCCAAATCTATGTTGCAAGTTTTGACGCCGGACTTTCTGATAGGATACTAGCCTTATCCTGAAATTCAGCAAATTTCATGCTTACATATATCAATAGAAACCTCAGGCCTTTTTAAAACCGCTCAAATCAAAGGAAGATCCTGAAATAAATGCTATACTTTGAGTTACCCGAACAGGTACGCCATCCGAATCTTTCAACAACTGAACGATATCTGGGAAAGATAAGCGATGTAGAGGCCATGAAATGGATCGATAAACTGTATGGCTAGCTGGAAGGAGTCAGGGTGAAGCGAACGGCATTTTCACCCTGATAAATTTTCAGGTATCCGTCAAGAAGGTGAAAATATCATCCACCTGAAAAACCTGTGATAAGTCTGACATCACGGGAAAATGGTCTTGACACAAGTGTGAGGGTCATCAAGGACAAGGGGTGTATTTCTGGGTCCGAATCAGGAAGTCCCGAGTCAGTGAAAATTGCTCTCGAATCCCACAGTTTCGAGGGAACTGAAATGTTTATATATTCCATTTCTAAGTTGTAGGGTTGAATGGTTTTTCAGCTTTCCACCATAATAAATTTATGTTGCAATCCCGTCAAAATAATGGGGAATTGATGTATTCTTACGGAAATTGATACCACCCTGATAATTTACCAGCTTTCTACGTTAGCAGCAATATCAATTTTGAGAAACTATTTCGCACTACTCTTGCCTTTATCAACAGGTCACAATGTTGTGGTCTCCCCCTTCCATAAAAAACGAAAAGTTACATAACCTTCTTAATTTTTTGACAATTTAAATTTTAAGTTGTATTGATCAGCCAAGTATAAATCTCTTGAAACGAACTGGAAAGATCTTATAATTTAGAATCACAATAGTTTCTATGGGCTGGTGTACACATTTGGAAGTCGAAGAGATAGGTATGTGAAAAATTAAACCTTGCGTCGGCTGACATTTTTTAACAAATTTGTCCATGTTCTAATCCAGTCCCAACATGGTGTTTTTCTGAAGATCCTATTCTTTTATTCTACAGATTTGGAAGGATACCCCTAATTATCGTTATGAGACTAGGAATCGATTTTGGCACAACCCGCACTGTAGTTGCCTCAGTTGAGGATGGAAATTATCCTATTTGCACCTTCAACTTTGAGGGGGATTCTAAGGAATACCTCCCCACCCTTTTGGCAATAAAAGAAGGCACCCTCCTCTTTGGCTGGGATGCGGTTAATTGTCTAAACGATCCCGATGTTTTTATGCTCCGCTCAATGAAACGGCTTGCTAATCAGCTCCGTGCGGATGACCCCATAGAGCTTGCTCCAGGCGTAACCCTAACCATGCTGGAGATCATGACCCATTTCATGGAACATGTTAAATGGATGCTTACAGAGTATAGCAATTTGATTTTTGACCAGGATCGGCCTATTGAAGTGATGGTGGGTGCCCCCGCAAATGCCAACACTAATCAGCGCTATATTACTTTAGAAGCTTTCAAAAGAGCCGGCTTTAAAACCCTAGGTATGATGAATGAACCCTCAGCATCTGCCGTGGAGTTTGTCCATCGATACCTCAGGGATCTCGGTCCAAGGAGCCCTAAAAAATATGTGGTGGTTTATGACCTGGGAGGCGGGACCTTCGACACTTCCGTCGTTGGGCTGGCCGACCGGAACTTTGAAGTGATCGCAACCGAGGGGATTGCAGAACTCGGGGGCGATGATTTTGACCGAATCATTCTCGATCAAGTGCTCAAGGAATCATTGTTATCATGGGATCGCTTGAGCCCACATAACACCACCCATGCATTGGAGGAATGCAGGGAACGAAAGGAAGGGCTTAAGCCGACCACGCGAAAGATGATAGTGGACCTCGGACCGATCCTTGGCGAAGATAAATCTGTTGTACTGGAAACCTCAACGATCTATGAAAGATGCAAGCCGCTGATTCAATCGACACTGGATAGAGTCCAATCTGTTACAAGTAATATGAATCGAATCGGGATCGATCCCGCTGATACCCAGAGCCTCGCAGCCGTCTATCTGGTCGGAGGATCAGTATCCTTCCCACCGGTATCCCGCAAGATCAGAGAACTATTTGGCCGCAAAGTCAAGACCTCTCTTTTTCCCCACGCGGCAACCGCCATCGGACTGGCCATTGCAGCTGACCCCGATAAGAGGATCAGAGTATCTGAGTCCGTTTCCCGGAACTTTGGCGTATGGAGGGAATATGAACATGGCAGAGATAAAATATTTGATACGATATTTAAAAAAGGCAACCGAATGGAACAGGAAAAAGGCCATCTGAGTACCACTCGTATTTACCACTCGATGCATAATATTGGTCACTTGCGTTATTTAGAGTGCAGCGCAATTGGAAAGGCAGGAGAACCCCAAGGTGACATCGCTCTTTGGGATGAGATCTATTTCCCTTATGATCCTAAGCTTAAGGATCGCGAAAACTTATCCATGATATCCATTGAAGAACGGCATGATCTTGTCGGAAATGAAATAGTTGAGACTTACTTCTATGATACAAAGGGAATGATTCGCATTAATATAGAAAACCGTACTCAGGGCTACCAGAAAGTCTACACCATAGGCCCTACTTCTTAAGAGATCCGAGACTGTAGATCAGACTGTGACAACCTCCCCCATATCCACAATCATCCATCCGGATGGATTCATTGCATATATCTACCCGATGTTTTACAGCTGAGAAGACGGCAGGACACCTTTTATAAATCTCAAACCAAAAAGAGGTAGGGCTATGCAAGTTTCAGAGACTGCAAAACTTTGGCTGGAGTACCACAAATCTCTATGCTTAGTTGATAAGAGTCAGGGTGAAGCGAACGGCGTTTTCACCCTGATAAATTTTGAGATATCTCTTCACAAGGTGAAAATATCATCCACATGAAAAGCCTTTGATATGTCTGACGTTTGACCGCTTTTTTCATGAAATTTCAATACCTTCTCTGATTTCTGGGACCTACAGAAGATTGCGATTGAAGATTGGTACGAGGATCCCCCTTAGACCCCTTCCCGATCGAATTTCAACTTTTCTCTGAACGAATGGAAAGCCCAAATCCGGGCGCCCTGCCTCGAATTGGAGTCCTCAAAAGAAAAGATTTGGTTTGTTTCATGTATTTTGGGTTGATTTTTGTCGAGTTTAGGAGTATTCAATAAGACATATCACTCAATAAAAGGTTATTTAGGTTATGTTTAAAACGGCTTTTTGATATATTTTGAAAGGAATTGGAAAGCCGACGATAGGAGATAAAAAATGAAATTAAAAGACCTCAACCCCCGGTACATCACAAATGACTCAGGAGAAAAAATTTCGGTTATACTTCCAATTAGTGAATTCCAAGAGTTGCTTGAAGATATCGAGGATCTCGCAACGGTAGCGGAAAGACGTGATGAACCGACCATGAGTCATGAGCAGTTGATCATGGAACTTAAGAGAGATGGTCTCATATAGAGTCCGGTGGAAAAAGTCAGCTCAAAAAGAGCTTAAAAAGCTGAATAAGGACCTCATTTAAAAAGTCTTGGAATTTGTAAGGAATCTTGCCGAGGATCCATCCCTGACGGATGCCGAAAGTTGAGAGGAAGTCAACACACTTATCGATTCCGAATCAGGGATTATAGGGTTTTTTACGATGTTCAATCCGACATTTTGACAATTGAAATAATCAGGATTGGCCACCGCAAAGAAATATATAGAAGACTCACTTAACAGCCAAGCGAACGAGGGCGTTCTTTTACGAGCCTAGATAGTCTCTTAGGTTGTGAACGGCCTTTTGATGTTTTGCTGGGTCCATCCTTGAAATATTCAAAAGCTTCTATTTGACGGCAGGCAAGTCCTTAATCCCCTCAAATTCGAGAAGGCCCCACCTGGGTTGGCCCTGCTTCACTGATACAATGAATCTCCTTTCATCAGGTGTCAACTCTTCTCGAAGTATCGCAACCAGATCATGTCTGGTCATTTCCAGCGCCTCAAATGTGATGTTTTCGGTTATCATGCCCTTGAATTCCTTTTCAAAGATATCTCTTGTATCTTTCTGCTGGGGATTAAGGATCTCAACCATGGGCCTTGGATGACTGACAAGATAGACAATGAAGGCCTTCCTTATTTCGGGCGGGTACACAGATCCCCTGAGCACCAGGTTTGGCTCTATCTTGACTGTTCGTCCTCACGGTGGACGACCAGGCCCCTTACGATCTCAGTCCCATGGATTCTCTTCGGGATGATTCCTGTCCCCGGTATCCTCCTCTTGATTCCCTCGGATATCAGGAGCAAGCTGCTGCGGATTTCATTCAGAGCAGAATCCCTGTCGCTTACAGGAAGATAAGCCAGGTCGATGTCCACGGATAGATGGGGGAGATCCCGTACGAAGAAGTTGATTGCGGTACCTCCTTTCAAGGCAAACACGTCTTCTTTGTATATCAAAGGCAGAATTCTCAGGAGTAATTCCGCCTGTCTGAAGAAGACCGTGTCCTTCATCACGCACCCTCTTCGTAATGGTCCCTGGGGACAGTGATCCGGTATTTTTTGTCAAAACTCCCTTTTGGGACGATCATTCGCTTTCCCTTGCCCAGATCAAGACTCGAAACGTCCAGCTCTGATACCCATGGATGGCCATGCTTTTCCGCCATAAACATGAAAAGCCTCCTGACCTTGATGGACCGGCACATGATTAACAGTCTCTGGACCATTTCTGATCGGAGGGTTGCGAGGTTTTCCATGATCAGGAAGGCTTCGTCAAAGCCGACCTTTCCAGGCACCAGGTGAAGCATCTCCATGGCTGCCCGTTCCGGTGCAGATATCTTCAGGATGAGATCCTTTTCCTTGAACTCCGAGAAACCCAGTTCACTGGCGACGGGAAATAAGTTGGTACGGATCAGAGCGATTTCCACCCCTAACCGGTCCCCTTTGAACCAGGTGGGCAAAACCTGCCCTTGAGTTCCATAAAGAAATATTTTTCTTTTGCCAGAGGGTAAATAATAGGCATATCCTTTCAGTTCAAGGGCAGTCTTTCCCCCAGGGTGCACATTCAGGCCCAGTTGGGTTTGAAGGGCATAAAGGGCTCCGGGCCATTCCACTTTGTCTCCATTAAGGATATAGGCGCCTCTTCCGAAGGACTGGACCCAGCCGCTTTTTTTGTATTTCGTAAGGAGATCATGGCTGAAGCCCTTTGTATTCAAGTAGGACGCGGCAGCGGGCGTCCCTCTTGGCCAATGGCTGATGAGACGGTTTATTTTTGATTTTATTTCATTATACATACTCATTAAACAAACATATTTTTAAACTAAAGTCAAGAAATGGTTTAGATATGTTTCTGTTTCATAACTCAAAGTCATCAAATTAGGGTTGTTTCTAAACCAGGGAAGGGGTGTCACAGTTCTGCCATCTGTCTTTCCAGCTCCTTCTCATACCTCTCGATTTCCCATATGGGTATTCTGAGGCAGCCCCGGATTTTGGTGCGCTTCAGCTCACCTTCATCGAGGAAACGGTAGACCGTTCTGACCGAAATGGAGAAATATTCGGCCACCTCATCAACGCGAAAGTATTGTTTGAAGGGTTTAGATTGCATAGTTGAAACTTGAAAATGGAAACTCGAAACTGGACTTCAACCCAAAATCAAAAATCCCCAATCCGAAATCTCAGAAGGGGATGTCATCGTCATCAACAGGCGGGGCGTTTCCGCGCTTCTTGCCATCCAGCATGGTCAGGTTTCTGACGACGATTTCCACCGTGGAGCGGGTTTCGCGAGCTTCAGTTTGCTCCCGGCGGGACGGGGTATCAGGGCGGAATTCCGCCGAAGCCAACCAGGCTTCGCTCTGTCGAGCTTCGCCGCGGTTCGCCCCACGCCATTCATCCCTGCAGCAAGCTACAGGGTATTCTGGCGAAGGCGAATAAAGAAAATTACAAGGAGGTAGTTAATATGAGTCAGCATCTAAAAGGTAAGAACGCTGTGATCACCGGGGCCTCCGGTGGTATCGGACGGGAGGTATGCTTAGCCATGGCACGAGAAGGCGCTAACCTGGTGTGCAACGACATAGGAGCCGATAGAGGTAAGAGCCGTTTACAAAGCAGATGGCATATTTACCACTGAGGAGCTTATGGATGCAGTGCCCAAGACCCTTCTACAGGGCTATGTCAACCCCGCCCCAACTCAGTCGAAGAAGGATAAATAGGAGAGATAAGCCCTTATTGAGATATCCTCTCCTTCTTTCGACCCAGGATGGCTTTCGCCCGGGATGGAGGAATCCTTTGAGGTCATTGTCAGGACATACCTGGCAGCGGCCAGAACGGCCCATGACGAAGGAAGAATCTCCTTTCTGCCTTACACCAACGGAAGCTATTTTAAACCCCACCGCGATAACCGGCCGGGGAACCGAGATATTGACGTTTTTATTTTGGAGGTCTCTCCGCCGGATGAGAATGGGTTCTTGACCTTTGGCCCTCACGCATGGCAAAAGCGAAGTTATACCGGTAAGGCCAGGACCATTATTGCCGAGATCGATGGAAATCTGATAAGAACCTGTGGAGATACCTCCCTCCATGTCTCTGAGGTCGATTACCTGGTGGACCTCACCGGGCAGATAACATGTGAGACCCAGTTTGGTCCGCGGTTGATCAACGGGCCGGGAGGTCAACCTGACTTTCATATTGGCGCTTTCTTAGCACCTGGAGGCCGTGCTGTGAGCCTCATGCTCTCCACATGGGGCGATGGAGCGGTCTCTACCATCGTTCCCTATCTCGATCATGGTTCCATTGTGACCATTCCCAGGGTGTTTTCCGATATTATTATCACGGAGTATGGCGTCGCCGACCTGGTTGGGAAGACGCACAGGGAGCGGGCCAGAGAGCTGATACGAATCGCCCATCCTGATTTCCGATCGGAACTCGAGAAGGCGGCTAAGCCTATCTGTTAGGCTAACAAGAAACCATTCCCGCCACCTGCCCGCCGTGGCTGTCCCACAGGCAAAGCGTGCGAATGGGATGAATATATATTTCATAACATTTTAGCTCTCTGAAAAAAATCCGCGTTTGATCCGGCGTGGAGGTCTCTTTCAAATGCCGCCTCATAAAAATACTTCAGATGCTCGTGGAACGCCCCCAGGCATTTAATAAAACTATGGAAAAGGCAGATAAGATATGGGGGGCAAAGGAGGACGTCCTCTGGGGCTATCCCGGGAAGAATTTCAACGCTAATCTGCCGTCCCATGGAATGAGGGAGGGTTAGGCGGCTTTTGAAAGAGACCTCCACGCCGGACTTTAATGGCTATCAAAGAGCTAAAATGTTACCCCGATTCTTGTTCCAACAGATGCTCAAAAACTTTTTCATAGTGGACATCCGTATCTCCGCATACATACTCAAATGCCTTTGCCTTACGGTAGAAAAGACCGATGTCCCCTTCCCGTGTGGTCCCGATTCCACCATGTATCTGTACCCCTCTCTCACTGATGAACTTGTAGACCTCATTCACACAGGCCTTCAAGGCCGAGGCATCCATGGCAAACTCTTCTCCCTCGTCAATCATGCAGGCAACTCGATACAGATAGTTCTGACTCGTATCATACTCCGTTAGCATGTTGGCCATATAGTGCTGGATCACCTGAAACCCACCGATGGGTTTCCCATACTGCTCTCTCTGTTTGGCATAGTCCGCCGTAATGTCAATACAAGACTTGCATCCTCCCAGCATCTCGGCTGCCTTGGCCACAGCAGCCTTGACGCTCATCTTCTCCAGGGTCTCCGCCCCGCTTCCTAATGGGCCAATAACATTTTCCTTCGATACCTTCACATCCCGGAAGATCACCTCGCAATTATTGTCCTTCCCGATGGTGGGCATCTTGGTGATGGTGACCCCAGGATCATGGGCATCCACCAGAAAAAGACTTATCTCTCCGTCCCCTGTCTTGGCCGCCACAACGAGTTTGTGGGCCACATTGGCGTCCATGACGAATAGCTTGGTCCCATTTAGCGCATATTGGTCTCCCTGGGCTTGTGCCGACATCTGGAAGTCCAAAGGGTTGTAACTCCCGTCCTCCTCATACTGGGCCAGAGCAAGGATCAGACTTCCCTCTGCAATCTGGGGTATGATAGTCTTCTTCTGATCCTCTGTGCCCCCCTCCATAATCACCAAACCGCACTGGATCACGGAAGAGAAGAAGGGGCTCGGAAAGACCATCTTGCCCATCTCCTCAAGGAGGATAACCATGTCTAAAAACTGACCGCCGTAGCCTCCGTACTCTTCGGGAAAGAGTAGACCCTGCCAGCCCAGTTCGGCCATCTTGAGCCATAGATTCGGGTCGTAGCCCTCTTGGCTCTCTTCCAGTTCCTTCACCTTAGCATAGGGGCATTCGTTCACAAAAAATTTCGAAGCCGCATCCCTTAACATCTCTTGTTCTGATGTGAAATCAAGATCCATCTGTCTCCTCTCCTTCCTACTTGAACCTGGGAAGCTCAACGCCGACCCAGGCGATAATGTTCCGTTGAATTTCTGAAGAGCCCGCCGCAATATTACGCCCCACGCATTCTTGATATATATTGGGCATAAAGCCGTTCATTGGAGCCCATTTTGACTCTTCCAGTTGCCCATGAAGCCCCATAATCTCTGTTCCGAAATTGGCCAAGCGCTGGCGTAGTTCAGATCCAAAAACCTTGGATTCAGAGGCCAGTGCAGGTGAAAAGACCAGTTTGCCTTTCTCCTGGTTCCAGGCCGCACGATAAGCGAGAGAAATCCCTCGATTGATATCAATATAGAGTTTAGCCAATTTCTGTCTGACAATAGGATCCTCATAGAGATATCGCTTACCCCGTTTGGTGGTTTTTACATAGGCCAACAGATCTTCGAGAGATCGTTTTAATGCAGTAAAAGTCCCTACACCCGATCTCTCAAAATTCATGGTCTGTCGCGTTGATTTCCATCCCTCGTTTTCAGCGCCTATGCGGTCGAATTCAGGAATCCTCACATCAGTAAAGTAGATCTCATTGTAGAGATGGGTCCCGTTCATGTAATGGATGGGTCGAACCTCTATCCCAGGAGTGTCCATTTTTACATTAAATACGGACAAGCCCTTGTGTCGCTTCTCGGACGGATCCGTCCTGGCCAGTAGAAACATATGGTCTGCCCGGTGAGCGCCGGTGGTCCAGACCTTCTGACCGTTTACCACATAGTGATCCCCATCCTTGATTGCGGTGGTTCGCAGAGAGGCTAAGTCGGAACCTGCATTGGGTTCGCTCCAGCCCTGGCAGTAGTTCACCTCTCCCTTTGCAATGGGAGGAAGCAGCCGTTTTTTCTGCTCTTCATTTGCAAAGAGCATCAAAGTAGGAGAAAACATCTTAAACCCGAAACTATCAATTCCCGGGGCTCCATAATAGGCGTGCACCTCATTGAAGATGAGTTGTTCGATAACGGACGCATCCCTACCACCATATTCCTTTGGCCACGCCATGGTCAGCCACCCCTTTTCTGCGAGCTTTTTTTGCATAGTTCTGTGGAAGGCCCAACCCTCATCCGAGCCATAGATGGCCTCCAGGGAATTACTGGCGTAGTCTGAAGGCGCATCCTTCATCTCTTCCCTGAAAAAGTCTTCAAACTCCTTCTTTAAAGACTTCTGTTCTTCTGTGAGCTTATAATCCATAACCTCCTCCTTAGATGAAAATATATTCATTAATCTCATTCGACCATCACGCAAAGCGGAATGCAAAGCCCAAGCCTCTCTCTCCTCTCTGCTACTTGGTGATGGAGAAGTGATAGAGTCCCTCTTTTGGAACCCAATTATAGGGAGTTCTTATCACCTCATACCTCTATCCCTATGGATCTTGCGAATTCGAGCATTTCCCTCGCGGTTTTGGCCATGGCATAATCTATCATGTCACCTTCATAGACAACAGCGGCTGTCCCCTTTTTTTCGGCTTCTTC
>Ga0180009_10001281_pt1 | contig 31193 bp, 32 predicted proteins | sample OS_PC_MetaG_FD_123537 | JGI IMG/M metagenome (GOLD analysis project Ga0180009, IMG submission 123537) | Groundwater microbial communities from the Aspo Hard Rock Laboratory (HRL) deep subsurface site, Sweden - OS_PC_MetaG | ecosystem: Environmental > Aquatic > Deep subsurface > Groundwater...
AAGCATGCATTTAAATGCTATAAATTACAAACAAAAGCAAGGAGAACCGGTATTAACTAAACAATAAAAACAGGACATTTCTAATTTGGTAAAAACCGGACATTTCTAAATTGGCTTGACAGTTAGCCCTAATTATATTGACACTATATAGCATATAATATATAATTAAACGAAAATGGAGATAGAATTGTGGAAGAGATGAATGAATTCATGAAACAGCGCATTGATAAGCTTAATGCCCTCAAAGAGATAGGGATTGAGGCGTATGGGAGAAGATTCAATAAGCCTATTAGCATAGAAACACTGCTTAAAGAATCCAAAGAAGGAGATTCTGTTCAGACAGCAGGCCGCATCACTGCTTTAAGAGAACATGGAAAGTCTAGTTTTGTTGATTTAAGAGATGCGAGTTCCAGGATCCAGGTTTATATTAAGGCAGATATTATAGGCAAAGATATATATAATAATATATTTAAAAAATTAGATATAGGAGATATATTGGGCGTTAAGGGAAAACTCTTCAAGACCCACACAGGAGAGATTACTATAAACGCAGAAGAAATCACTATTTTAAGCAAAGGCCTGAGGCCCTTGCCTGAAAAATGGCATGGCCTGAAAGATGTGGATACGAGATACAGGCAGAGATACGTGGATCTGATAGTAAATGAAGATGTGCGCAAGGTTTTCCAGACTCGCAGTCGAATTATCTCAAAGATACGCGAGCTTCTGGACAAGAAAAGATTTTTAGAAGTCGAAACACCTATGATGCAATCAATGGCAGGAGGAGCGGCAGGGGATCCTTTTAAGACGCATCACAAGGCCCTTGATATTGATTTATACCTGCGCCTGGCGCCGGAATTATATTTGAAAAGATTATTAGTAGGCGGATTTGACAAGGTTTACGAGCTTAATCGAAATTTCAGGAACGAAGGCATTTCAATAAGGCATAATCCTGAATTTACAATGATAGAGATATATGAAGCTTATTCTGACTGCCAAGGCATGATGCAGCTTACAGAAGAGATTTTTAATTTTGTTGCCAATGAAGTTCTTGGGACCAATAGGATAAAATTCGGAGAAGAAACAATAGACCTGACTCCGCCATGGCCGAGATGGTCATTTGCAGAAGAGATCAAAAGGAAATTTGACATTAATCCTGACGACTCTTCCAAGGAATGGATCAAAAAGCTTCATACTAAAGGCGTGGATTTTAAAGCCAAGGACATTACGCGTTCGCAGATAGCCAATATCATAACAGAGATGCTTGAGCCTGAGACAGGCGATAGGCCTATCTTTGTAATAGATTTATTCGCAGAGTTATGTCCTCTTGCAAAAAGGAAAAAAGATAACCTTCTTTTAACGGACAGGTTTGAGCTTTTTATGGGAGGTATGGAGATTGCAAACGCTTATTCAGAGCTAAATGACCCCATAGAGCAGAAAAAAAGATTTGAAGAACAGTTAGTGGGCCAGGAAGGCGTAAAGAAAATAGATGAGGATTTTGTAAGGGCCCTGGAATATGGTATGCCTCCTGCGGGTGGGCTTGGTATAGGGATAGACAGAATGGTGATGCTTTTTGCAAACCAGCCGTCTATACGAGATGTAATTTTATTCCCGCAGTTAAAACCGGAAGCATAAATATGCCATACGAATTGTGGATTAGTTTTAGATATCTAGTCTCGAAACGCAAGGAAAAATTTATCTCCATTATAAGTTTTATCTCGATAATGGGCGTAGCCTTGGGCGTAACAGCCCTTATTGTGGTGCTGGCTGTCATGAGCGGCTTTGACAATGACCTTCGCGAAAAGATAGTCGGCACAAATTCGCATATAATAATTGAGAAAGAAGGCGGCATCTCTGATTATAACGGCCTTGTGAGCAAGATAAATAAGATACAGCACGTAAAAGCAAGCTCTCCTTTTCTGAACGGCCAGGCCCTTATAAGGCAGGAAGAACAAGTTCTGGGTGTAATATTAAGAGGCATAGACCCTGTAAGAGAAAAGGAAGTCACTAACATACAAAAGTATCTGGAATCAGGAACTCTTGATCTTAAAAAGGACACAGTCCTGATAGGAAAAGAACTTTCTTCCAGGCTGGGCTTAAAGATAGGGGATGCTATCTCTTTGATATCTGCGGCTGATCCTAAGCCAAAGAATTTTAAAGTAACAGGTATCTTTAATTCAGGCATGTTTGAGTATGACATGAGTCTCATATTTACAAATCTTGAAGGCGCCCAGAATTTTTATAGCACTGGCAATGTAGCAGGCGGCATAGGCGTGCGCGTGGATGATGTAAACAGCGCAGACCGCATAAAAAAAGATGTTCAGAAACAGATAGGGTTTGATTACTGGGTAAGAAGCTGGTCAGAGTTGAATAAAAATCTATTCAGCGCCCTGAAACTAGAGAAAATAACCATGTTTATAATACTTGCGCTTATTGTTGTTGTGGCGTGCTTTAATATAGCCAGCGCTCTCATCATGATGGTTATGGAAAAAACAAAAGATATAGGCATCCTTAAATCAATAGGAGCTGATAATAAAAGCATAAGAAAGATATTTATGCTGGATGGTTTTCTGATAGGTTTCGCGGGAACGCTTATTGGCGCCATAGGAGGTTTTGGCCTTTGTTATTTATTAAAAACTTATCAATTCATAAAATTGCCAAAAGACATTTATTACATAGACAGGCTGCCTGTTAATCTGGAGCTGTCGGATTCAATAATTGTAATAGCTGCAGCAATACTGATAAGTTTATTATCAACGCTTTATCCGTCATGGCAGGCAGCTAAGATGGAGCCGGTCGAAGCGCTTAGGTACGAATAGATATGTTACGAGCAGATAATGTACACAAGATATACAAAGATGGCAAAAGAGAGTTGCATGTTTTAAGGGGGGTTAGTTTAGAATTAAGGAAGGATGAAGTAATTGCAATTGTAGGCCCTTCTGGAGCAGGCAAGTCAACGCTTTTGCATATATTGGGCGGCATAGATAAGCCAAGCTCAGGCAAGGTATTTCTGGACAACTCTGATTTTTACAATCTGGATGATATTAAAAGAGCCAGGTTTAGAAATCAAAAAATAGGATTTGTGTTTCAGTTTTATCACCTGCTCCCTGATTTTACAGCATTGGAAAATGTAATGCTGCCAGCGTTTATAAAAGGTGAAAAGTGGAGAACTAAAGGTGGAGCGCTGAGGAATAAAGCCGAGATTCTATTGGAAGATGTAGGGCTTGGGAAAAGAATGTGCCATAGGCCGAACGAACTTTCAGGAGGAGAGCAGCAGAGAGTTGCTATAGCAAGGGGCTTGATAAATAATCCAAAGGTGCTTTTGTGTGATGAGCCTACAGGCAACTTGGATTCTGAAATGGGCCTGGAGATATTGAATATATTATTTAATCTTAATAAAAAGAATAAAACAGCAATTGTGATTGTTACTCACGATAAGGAAATAGCGCGAAGAGCGGATAGAATTGTAGAAATGAAAGACGGAATATTGGTTAAAAGTTAAAAGCGGAGGAGATATGGGGCTAAAGGTTTATATCAACGGCGAATATTTTGAGAAAAACGAGGCAAAGGTTTCTGTTTTTGACCATGGGCTTTTATACGGCGACGGAGTGTTTGAAGGCATCCGTTCATATGCTGGGCTTGTTTTTAAATTAAAGGAACATATAGACAGGCTTTATGAGTCTAGCCAGGGCATTATGCTGAATATTTCACTTTCCAAAGAAGACATGATAAAGGCAGTTATAGAAACGCTTAAATTAAATCAGCTGGATAACGCCTATATCAGGCTTATAGTTACAAGAGGCATAGGGGATCTGGGCCTGGACCCAAGGAAGTGTAAGTCCTCTTCTATTATTATCATTACGGATAACATAAAGCTTTATCCTGAAAAGATGTATAAGAAAGGATTGGATATTATTACAGTGCCTACGCCAAGGAATATACCAGAGGCGTTAAATCCTCAGATTAAATCTCTGAATTACCTTAATAATATTCTTGCAAAAATAGAGGCGTTAAACTGCGGATATGAAGAGGCATTAATGTTTACTGCTCATGGATATGTGGCAGAATGCACAGGAGATAATATTTTTATTATAAAAGATAATAACCTGATCACTCCGCCTGCTTATCTCGGGATACTTAAAGGCATTACAAGGGCGTGTGTGATGGATATTGCAAAGAAAATCGGCATGACAGTAAAAGAAGAAGTGATTACAAGACATAATATCTTTACGGCTAGCGAGTGTTTTCTTACAGGCACTGCGGCAGAGATTATACCTGTTGTGTGCGTGGATAAAAGGATTATCGGAGACGGAAAACCTGGGAAAATTACATTGAATCTGATGAAGGAGTTTAAGAAACTTACCAAGGTAGATGGTGTAAAATATTAAATGAGGCCATAACTTACGGAGCGAAGCGACGTAAGTTATTTGGCCGAATTTACCCTTGACATTTTTTGCATAACAGTAAAATGATTTGCATTTAGTCGATTCAAGCCACCAAAAAATGTCAAGGGTTCAATTTGCAGGAGGCGATAATGGTTTGCAATATATGCGGCAAGAGCCAGGCTACCGTGCATCTTACAGAAATAATAGATGAACAGATAACAGAGCTGCATCTGTGCGAGGAATGCGCTCAGAAAAAAGGTGCCCAGATGGAAAGCCATTTCGGGCTCTCCGATCTCCTGGCTGGCCTGGCTGATCTTGGCACGCAGTTCAATAAAACAAAAACAGAACCTAAGCTTAAATGCCCTAAGTGTGGGCTTACCTATGAAGATTTTAAAAAGGTGGGACGGCTCGGCTGCGGCGAATGCTATAATGTTTTTAAAGAAGCGCTTGTCCCTCTTTTAAAAAGGATACACGGGTCCACGCAGCACTATGGCAAATCCCCTAAAAAAATAGCCAAGATAGTCAAGTCAAAGAATGAATTAGATGTCCTGAAAGAAAAACTTCAGAAGGCAATACAGAAAGAAGATTTTGAAGAAGCAGCGAAGCTAAGGGATAAGATAAAGGAGCTGGAAAAGAAGAATAATAAATAAAAGGAGAGGCCATGACATTGGATGATTTGTTAAATAACACCGGTGAATGGATCAGGTGTACAGGCCCTGTCTGTGATATAGTGATGTCTTCGCGCGTGAGGCTGGCAAGGAATCTTGCGAATTATCCTTTTTCGCATTGGGCAAGTAAGAAAGAGCAAGAGACAATCCTTTGGACTTCAAAAGAAAGTATTTTGTCGCTCAAGAAATTAAAAGGCTCATTATTTGTGGAAATAGGAAAGCTGGACTCTATAGATAAGCAATTTCTTGTGGAAAGGCATCTTATGAGCAAGGAACATATGATAGACGCAGAAAATAAAGGTTTGTCTGTGGGGCAAGATGAAGTCATTAGCATAATGATCAATGAAGAAGACCACCTGCGCATGCAAGTTATGAAATCAGGTTTTAATTTAAAAGAAGCGTGGCAGATAATAAATGACGTAGATACTGAATTGGGAAATTCCATGGATTTTGCGTATTCCATGGATTTTGGGTACCTCACAGCCTGCCCTACAAATACAGGGACTGGCATGAGAGCTTCTGTGATGCTGCATTTACCATCGCTGGTGATGACGAAACAGATCGGAAAAGTGCTGCAGGCTATTACAAAGTTGAGTCTGACTGCGCGAGGCTTATATGGAGAAGGTACAGAGGCGAGCGGTAATTTTTTCCAGATATCGAACCAGGTTTCTCTGGGCCATAAAGAGGACGATATAATCGATAATATAGACAGGATTATAAAACAAATAGTCGATCACGAGCAAAGCGCTAGAGAAACGCTTCTTGCGCAAAATAGAGAAGCCCTGGAAGACAGGATATGGCGGGCATATGGAACATTGAAAAGCGCCCATATAATAACAAGCACAGAGACAATAGACCTTCTTTCGCTTGCAAGACTGGGAGTTGACTTAGGTGTGATAAAACAGGTAGATCGAGCTCTTATTAATGAACTTTTTGTAATAACTCAGCCTGCGCACCTTCAAAAACTGGAAAAGAAAAAACTCAGCCCTAATCAGAGGGATGTAAAAAGGGCAGAGATCATTAGAGAAAAAATAGGAAAATAATAGACAGGAGGAATTGATTATGTTTAACAGGTTCACAGAGCGTGCGAGGAAAGTAATAATTTTAGCAAAAGAAGAGGCAAAGAGGTTTAATCACGATTATATAGGCACTGAGCATATATTGCTCGGGCTTTTAAGAGAAGGGGAAGGCGTGGCAGCAGTCGTGCTTCAAAAGATGGATCTAAATCTACAGCAGATAAGGATGGAGATAGAAAAGATTGTGAAACCAGGCCCGCCCACAGTTGTCTCAGGTGATGTACCTTTCACTCCCACAGCTAAAAAAGTTATAGAGCTTTCAAGTGAAGAGGCAAGGTCTCTTGGCCATAACTACATAGGCACGGAGCATATTTTATTAGGACTTATAAGAGAAGGTGAAGGCGTTGCGTCCCAGGTGCTGGTAAATCTCGGTCTTGATCTGAATAAAGTTAGAGAAGAGATAGCTGAGCTTTTAGGCTCTAACATGCAGCCTGGTTTCGGAGGCCCTCAGCAAGGACAGGCTCAAACAGCAGGTCATGCCTCGCAGCAAAGAGTAAGCTCTAAAACACCTGCGCTTGATGCGTTTGGCAGGAACCTGACTCAACTTGCGCGCGACAATAAATTAGACCCTGTAATAGGGAGAGAGAGCGAAATAGAAAGGGTCATCCAGATACTTTCAAGGCGCACAAAAAATAATCCAGTACTCTTAGGCGAGGCAGGCGTTGGGAAAACAGCGATAGTAGAAGGTCTTGCGCAAAATATAGTGAAAGGCGATATACCTGAAATATTGAAGGATAAAAAGGTAATAATCCTGGATCTTGCGCTCATGGTAGCTGGCACAAAATATAGAGGCCAGTTTGAAGAGAGAATAAAAGCAGTAATGGATGAGATAAAAAGGTCTGAAAATGTGATTATTTTTATTGATGAATTGCATACTCTGGTTGGAGCCGGAGGTGCAGAAGGCGCGATAGACGCTTCAAATATATTGAAACCCGCTCTTTCAAGAGGCGAGATACAGTGTATAGGGGCGACTACCTTTGATGAATACAGAAAACATATAGAAAAGGACGCTGCGCTTGAAAGGCGTTTTCAGACAATTATGGTTGAGCCTCCAAGCGTTGATGAAACAGTGGAAATACTAAAAGGTCTCAGGGACAGATATGAAGCTCATCATAGAGTTGAGATTACCGATTCTGCAGTAGATGCTGCAGCTAAATTTTCGGACAGGTATATCGCAGGAAGGTTTTTGCCTGACAAGGCGATAGACTTAATAGATGAAGCAGGCGCAAAGGCCAGACTTTCCATTATGACTGCTCCTAAGGAAATAAAGGACATGGAGAGAGAGATAGAGAATATTCATAAAGAAAAAGATTCCGCGATAAAAAACCAGGATTTTGAAAAAGCTGCTAATCTGAGGGATGAGGAGAAGAAAGCCAGGCTAAAGCTGGACAAGACACGTGAAGAATGGAAAAAAGCCAGGATGGAAGCCAGGCCAAAAATTGACGAAGAGATGATTGCCAATATAGTTTCAAAATGGACAGGCATACCTATTTTCAGGCTTGAAGAAAAAGAGTCTGAAAGGCTTATGAAGATGGAAGAGGAACTGCATAATAGAATAATTGGCCAGGACGAGGCCATAAGCGCTATTGCCCATGCAGTCAGGCGTTCGCGCGCAGGAATAAAAGATCCAAAGAGGCCGATAGGCTCTTTTATATTTCTTGGGCCTACAGGCGTAGGTAAAACTCATTTAGGGAAAGTCCTCGCAGAATTTATGTTCGGAGATGAAAACGCTCTTATACAGCTTGACATGTCTGAATACATGGAAAAATTTAATGTGTCAAGACTAGTGGGGGCTCCTCCTGGATATGTGGGTTATGAAGAAGGCGGACAGCTTACGGAAAAGGTTAGGCGTAGGCCTTACTCAGTCGTACTTTTAGATGAAATAGAAAAGGCCCACCCAGATGTATTTAATATCCTGCTCCAAGTATTAGAAGACGGCCGTCTTACAGACAGTTTCGGCAGAAAGGTAGATTTTAGAAATACAATACTTATTATGACTTCAAATGTTGGCACAGAGATATTCAGAAAACAGGGTTCTCTTGGATTTAAATCAGAATCCCAGGAAATTACTTATAAAGACATGAAAGAAAGGCTCCTGGATCAAGTTAAGAAAACATTTAAACCTGAATTTTTAAACAGGATTGACGATACAATAGTGTTTCATCCACTTACAAAGGATGACCTCTATAAGATTGTAGAAATAGAGATGGAAGAGGTTAAGGTCAGGCTGAAAGAGCAGGCTGTGGATATAAGTCTTGACCAGTCAGCAAAAGACTTCTTGATAGAGAAAGGTTTTGATCCTGTTTTCGGCGCAAGGCCTTTGAAGCGCACTATACAGAGGTTTCTAGAAGATCCTCTAGCAGAGGAGATTATTTCAAAACGCTTTGAAAAAGGAAAACCAGTGAAGGTAACTGCAGAAAACGGAAGGCTTATATTAAAATAAATGAATCACAAGAATAGGAATTTGAAGATCACAACGCTGGCTGCAATTTTTATATTTATTGGCGCAGTCAACGCTATAGCTATGGATTTCGGAATAGATAAAGCAGTTTCTTTAAATTTTTATTTTTCTGACAACAAAAAAGTGATTTCAGAATTAAAAATAGACAGGCTGAATATTAAAGATGCAATTCTATCCGGCAATTTTATTTTAAAGGCCAAAGTATTAAAAGATAATGGCTTGACTGGAAAACTTTATTCCAGCAATATGACCATAAATTCAAACGCTTTACCGGATTTAAAGATATACTTCAAGCTTACAAAGGATAAGCTTGAGATCTATTCTCTGAATTTTGGAGATGCGTATCGTTTAAAAGGCACCGTAGGATTAAAAGAGCAATTTGAGACAAATATATATTTTGAAATACTCAGGGCTAACCTTAAAGATATTGCAACGATAATAAAGGCAAAAAGGCCGGATGTAGTAACCGGCGTTATTAGTGGACTTTTCAATATAAAAGGCCCGCTCAATAACCTCCAATCAAGCGGTTTTATAGGCTCTAGATATGGGAAGATAGGTCCTATCTGGTATGATTCCGCTGATATAAGAATACAGGGCATAGGGCCTATAATCAACATAGTGGACTCCAGGATCAAGCAGGCTCAGGCTACTTTTACAATGGAAGGTTATATAGACCTGAGAAATATTGTGGGCTCCGATCTCCTAAGTTACATAAAGCTGAAATCTGATATGAAAACAATAGTATGGGATGGCTGGGATATAAGTAAAGATGGCTACGACAGCCTTAAGATGGTTAAGGATATCGGCGATAAGGTATCAGTCGGGTTTAAGACATTTGCTAGAGAAGAATTACCTCCTTATAGAAAAAGGGACAATCTGGATGAAATGAGCCTGGAATACAAGCTGGATAATGGCCAGGCATTTCAGATGAAATTAAAAGAAAATGAAGAATTTTTCGGCGTAGAGCATAAAAAAAGATTTTAAGTGAGGACATCATTTACGGAGTCCAAAGGACGACGTAAATGATAAGTCCGAACTTATCCTTGTCATTTTGCGGGGGATTTGAACGTACTGGAAGCCAGTTATTTTAATATATTACGCAAAATGGCAAGGATTAATTCGCACAAACTAAAGTAGCGACTCAGAGGAGATGTAGTTACGAAAATCAAAGATTTTCGTAACTACAGTGCTTATTTATGAAAGAGTGGATAAATAAACTAGGTAAAAAAGCGCTGAATTTTTTTATCTATATAGGTGGTACATTTAATCTGATGGTAGACACGATATTCCAGATATTTGTCCTGCCTTTCAGAAAAAAAGAATGGATTATACAGATGCACAAGGTAGGCGTCATGAGTTTTCCGATAGTTTTTATGGTTGCGCTATTCACAGGAATGGTGCTGGCGCTTCAGAGCGCATATCAGTTGACAAAGATGAACGCTCAGATGTATATATCAAGCCTTGTGGCGCTTTCTATGCTCAGGGAACTTGGACCTGTTTTAACAGCGCTTGTTATTGCGGGCAGGGTAGGAGCCAGTATCACTGCAGAGCTCGGGACAATGAAGGTGAGCGAGCAGATAGATGCCTTGAGGACTCTTGCCACAAATCCCGTGAAATACCTTATTGTGCCGCGGTTTCTCGCGCTATGTATTATGCTTCCCTTGCTCACAGTTTACGCAGATTTTATAGGCATAATAGGCGGATATATGATAGGAGTTTATAAACTTTTGATAGGTTCTACCATATACTGGAAAATGACATTTGATACGCTTGCGTTCAAGGATTTATTCACAGGGCTTTTAAAGTCACTTATATTCGCAATAATTATATGCATAGTTTCATGCTATGAGGGTTTTATTACAGAGGGCGGGGCCGAGGGCGTAGGAAAGGCCACAACCCGTTCTGTTGTTATTTCGTTTATTTTAATAATCGCGGCCGACTGTCTTTTCACGGCGTTATTTTATTTTATATTTCCGTAAATGAAAATATTAGGGATAGATCCAGGTCTTGGAATTACAGGTTACGGCCTCATAGATGCATGTGGCGATAATATCAAATTGATGGAAGCAGGCATTATAAGGTCTAATGCAAAAGATAAGATGGAAAAAAGACTAGCCAGCATTTATAAAAAAGTCATGAACTTGATAAAGGATACATTGCCTGATGCAGTGGTTCTGGAAGAACTGTATTCTCATTACAAGCATCCGAAGACTTCTATACTGATGGCTCACGCGCGAGGCGCAATATGCCTTGCAGTTGAGCATCAGGATATCTTGCTTGTAAATTACCCTGCTACGAAGATAAAAAAAGCGATTACTGGACGCGGTAGAGCTTCAAAAGAACAGATGCAGAGAACTGTTACAAGTTTATTGGGGTTAAAGAATTCACCCGAACCAGTTGATATTACAGATGCTCTGGCTCTTGCAATTACGCATGCCAATATATGGGGACATAGAAATGATTTCCAGAATTTTAGGTAAATTAGTAGAGAAGAGAGAAGAGTCAATATTGCTGGATGTAAACGGGATATGTTACGAAGTGTTTATTCCAGGCGCTGTGATGCAATGCCTTGAAAATAACGTACAGCCGGATGGGGTTATTTCTCTTATCACATACCATTATTTTCAGCTGGAACCATCTAAAGGGTTCCAGTGCCTGATAGGCTTTCTAAATGAAATAGAAAAAGAATTTTTTGAAAAGTTTATAACAGTGTCAGGTATCGGGCCAAAGGCTGCTGTAAGGGCATTGAAGATGCCTATATCCATGATTGCACAGGCGATTGATACGGCAGATGTGCCTTTTTTAAAGTCTCTGCCTGGTATTGGAGAGCAGAGAGCAAGAGAGATTGTGGCAAAACTTCAGGGCAAGGTGGGAAAGTTCGGGCTTATCCAGGATACTAGAACTGGAGCTGAAGCCTTTACGCTCAAGCATGGGATAGAAGAAGAAGCAATGGGTGTTTTATTGCAGCTACAGTATAAAAAATTCGAAGCCAAAAATATGCTGGATGAAGCATTGAAACGCAATCATGAAATAAAAACAGCGGAAGATCTTTTAAACGAAGTGTATAAACAAAAGTCAAAGAAATAATACAGAGGTATTTATGGATGTTAAACCTAAAGATGACAGAGAGCGGTTGATCATTGGCCAGGAAGCAGAGGAAGAGGTGGTATTTAATATTTCCTTGAGGCCTGAAAATTTAAAGAATTTTGTAGGTCAGAAGCATGTAATCGAAAATGTAAATATTGCAATAAAGGCAGCAAAAAAAAGAAAAGAAGGCCTTGAGCATATTCTGCTTTCAGGTCCTCCTGGGTTGGGAAAAACAACGCTTGCCCATATCATAAGCCGCGAGATGGGAGCCAAGATTACTGCTACCTCAGGACCTGCAATAGAAAGGGCAGGAGATCTTATAGGGATTCTTACTAATATTGGCGAGGGCGATATACTTTTTATAGACGAGATTCACAGGCTATCAAAGGTTGTAGAAGAGTTTATATACCCTGCTATGGAAAATTTTCAGATAGATTTTCTTATAGATAAAGGGCCTTATGCAAAGACCATAAAGTTTAATTTAAAAAGATTCACGCTTATCGGTGCTACAACCCGCGCAGGATTATTGAGTGCGCCTTTAAGAAGCAGGTTCGGTATGTTTTACCACCTTGAATTTTATGAGGCGGATGACCTGGTAAAAATAATAGAGCGGTCCGCGGAGCTTTTAAATATACCCCTTAATAAAGACGCAGCCATTGAGATTGCAAGCCGTTCGCGTGGCACGCCTCGCGTAGCTAACAGGCTATTAAGAAGAGTGAGGGATTACAGCGAAGTAAAAGGCAATAATAAAGTAGACAAGGAGATTGCTATTGCCGGTCTTACGTCGCACAGGATAGATAATGCAGGCCTGGATGACATAGATAGAAAAGTCATGAAAGCAATAATTGATTTCTATGACGGCGGGCCGGTGGGCATAGAATCACTTGCTGCAACCCTGAATGAAGAGAGCGATACCATAGTAGATGTGGTGGAGCCGTTTTTATTGAAAATAGGATTTCTTAAGCGGACGCCAAGGGGTAGGGAAGTTACAAAACTGGCGTACGATCATTTGAAGATAGCGTATAAAAAAGAATCACAAAGGGAATTATTCTAACAGATTAAATAGGGCAGAGACCAATAAGGAATATGATAGAAATAATCAATCTTTCCAAGTCGTTCGCTAATTCAAAGGTTTTAGATAATCTGAACCTTATTATAAATTCAGGCGAGGTTATTGTTATAATAGGCCGTTCAGGTTGCGGGAAAAGTGTGCTATTAAAGCATGTAATAGGGCTTATAAAACCTGATATGGGGCAGGTTATTATAGATGGGAACGATATGACAAGGCTTGAAGAATACGAGATGGATAAGCTTAGGCTTAGTTTCGGAATGCTTTTCCAGGGTGCTGCTTTATTTGATTCAATGACAGTGGGAGAGAATGTAGGATTTAAATTAAGAGAGCATACTAATATCTCAGACTTGGAGATTCGGAAAAAAGTTACAGATGCTCTGGAGCTTGTGGGTTTAAAGGGTATAGAGAATCTGATGCCTAGCGAGCTAAGCGGAGGAATGAAAAAAAGAGTAGGGCTTGCGCGTGCGATCTGCAATAACCCAAAGATTATATTATACGATGAGCCGACTACAGGATTGGATCCAATAATGGCCGATGCGATAAATGACCTCATCGCAGATTTGAATAATAAATTGAACGTAACATCCATAGTTGTAACTCATGACATGGTCAGCGCTTTTAAAATAGCTGACAGGATAGCGATGTTATACAAAGGAAAGATTATAACTATTGGGACGCCTGATGAAATCAAGAATACAAAAGATCCGATAGTAAAACAGTTTATAACAGGAGCGGCAAAAGGCCCGATAACTGATCTGGAATAATATCAATAGGAGGTATCAATGTTTACAAGGATGAATTTTGAATTGAAAGTAGGTATATTTATTTTCATAGGGATAGTTATATTATCCGTAATAATATTTTCTATAGGAAATTTTTACAGCGTCAAACGCGGGTATACCCTTAACGTAGTTTTCAGCTTTGCAAATGGCATAGGCATAGGCGCGCCTGTGCGTTATTCAGGGGTTCAGGTGGGTGAGGTGCAGGAGATAGATATTTATTTTGATGAAAAGGAGAATAAGCCCCTTGTTAAACTGGCTGTGTGGGTGTCTCAAAATACATGGATTAATGAAAACGCAAAGGCGTCCATTAATACGCTGGGGCTTCTGGGCGAAAAATATCTGGAAATTTCCCCTGGCACCAGGGACACAAGGCTTCTGCAGAAAGGAGATACTCTTAGGGGATATGACCCTGTATCAACAGAAGAGATTGCCAGGTCCGCTAAGGAGCTTATAGAGAAAATAGGCACCCTTACAGAATCCGTGAATAAAATCGCAGGAGACGATAGTTTGAGAGTGTCTTTAAAAAATACGGTTAACAATATGGAGGCGTTAAGCGGAGACCTAAGGGATTTTTTATCTTATGCCAAGCAGGGTAAGGGTACGATCGGAAGGCTTATGTCCGATGATACGCTATATAATCATATTGACGAAATGATATTGGATATCAAACAGAATCCGTGGAAGCTTTTATTCAAGTCGCCTGAACCCAGAAGTAATAAGAAAAATAAATAGGAGAGCGATAATGACTTTAATGTTTATACGAATATTTTTTGTGATACTTAGCATAATAATAGGCTTTCAAGTCGGGTCGTTTGCACAGGCAGGCGCTTCTGATTTCAGCGTATTGGGCGCTTCGATAGGTTTTTTAGTAGCTGTACTCATAATTATTTTTGAATTTACCATGAGAAAGGTATCTGTAAGAGGTCTTTCGTCAGCTGTTTTCGGATTATTGTTCGGGCTCATAATGGCGAAACTGGTATCTGACACCATGGCGCTTATTTCTATGGACAAGAATCTGGTGTATTCTCTGCGCGTTATCCTTACGCTTATATTCTGTTATCTTGGCATGATCATGGCAATGCGCGGCAGGGATGAATTTAATATAATAGTGCCCTATGTTAAATTTTCAAGGCAGGATCAGAAGGATGAAATGATCCTTTTGGATACAAGCGTTATCATAGACGGCAGAATTGCCGATGTATGTAAAACTGGTTTCTTAGACGGAAAATTTATAGTGCCGCGTTTTGTGTTAAAAGAGTTGCAGCATATAGCTGACTCTTCTGATTCCCTGAAACGCGAGCGAGGAAGAAGAGGCCTGGATATACTTGGGAAACTTCAGAAGAGCCAGAATATAGATATTAAAATACACAATGAAGATTTTGCGGATATAAAAGAGGTTGACTTGAAACTTGTAAAATTGGCCAAAGTGCTTGACGCAAAAATATTTACCAATGATTATAATCTTAATAAGGTTTCAGAGATACAAGGCATAAGGGTGTTGAATATAAATGAGCTTAGCAATGCCTTGAGGCCTGTGGTTTTGCCAGGAGAGATGCTTGAGACAAGACTTATTAAAGAAGGCAAGGAGTATAACCAGGGAGTTGGGTACCTGGAAGATGGGACAATGATAGTTGTGGATAACGGCAGAAGATTAATAGGCCAAAACGTGAATGTGGTTGTAGGCAGCGTGCTTCAGACAGCGGCAGGCAGGATGATATTTGGAAAATTACTGGAAAATAACAAGACCAGGTCTTGAGCACAGTAAACTGTGATCAAGGTCTGGTCTTATATACACATGAGAGTAGCAGCTATTGTCCCGAGCGCAGGTACAGGCGCCAGATTAAAATCAAGGATACAAAAACCTTACATAACTCTTGGCGATAAATCCATACTTGCCCACACCTTAATAGCGCTTTCCAAAAACAAAAATATAGCCGAAATATGGGTCAGCGTAGGAAAAGATAAATTAAATAAAGCCCGAAAGGAGATAATTGAGAAGTATAATATCAAAAAGGCAAGGCTTGTGATTGGAGGCAAGGAACGCAACGATTCTGTTTACAACGCGCTAAAAGCTGTTTCAGGAAACATAGATTATGTTTTAATCCATGATGGTATAAGACCTTTTATTACAAATGAACTTATCGAAACGTTATTAAGAGAGGCGTCCAAGTTCAAGGCTGCGGTAACAGCTGTTCCTGTGAAACCTACTTTGAAATTTGTAGGTAACGACGGTTTTATCAAAAACACCCCTTTAAGAAAATATTTTTGGGAAGCTCAAACGCCCCAGGTTTTCAAAAAGGATCTGATAGAAAAAGCGTATAAAATCGCCAGGAAGAAAAAAATTATTGCAACAGATGATTCTAGCCTTGTAGAAAGAATCGGGGTGAAACCAAAGATTGTAATGGGTTCTTACAGCAATATAAAAATTACGACAAGAGAAGATTTGGAATTAGCAAAACTAATATATGCTAACTTTACAAATCGTGCCTGGCGCCATTTGTAAAGTTAGGGTTAAAAAAAGAGAGGTATGAATGCGAGTGGGCATTGGTTATGACATTCACAGGTTCGTAGAAGGTAAACCTCTTATGTTGGGGGGTGTTGAAATCCCGCATATAAGAGGCCTGGAAGGCCATTCTGACGGGGATGCTCTTCTCCATGCGATATGCGACGCGATCCTGGGCGCCGCAGGCCTGGATGATATAGGCCATCAATTCCCAGTGAATGATGACAGGTACCGGAACATAGCTAGCACAGAGCTTTTAAAAGAGGTTTCAAATAAGATACAGAAAAAAGGCCTCAAGGTGGAATACCTGGATTCTGTGATTATACTGGAAGAGCCGAAGATAGCGCCTTTCAAGGACAGCATGAGAAGAGAAATATCAGCTTCGCTTGGCATCACTATGGATAACGTAAGCGTAAAGGCTACAACGCAAGAAGGCATTGGAGCAATCGGAAGAGGCGAAGCGCTCGCAGCATATGCGATTGCGTGTTTAACAGCATGAGCTTAAAAATATACAATACCCTTACAAGAAAAAAAGAAGAATTTAAGCCTTTAAAAGAAGGCAATGTTGGAATATATGTATGTGGGCCTACTGTTTATGATGCGCCTCATATAGGTCATGCAAGGAGCGCTTACGCATTCGATGTTATCCGCCGTTATTTCATATACAAAAATTACAAAGTCAAGTTTGTCAGAAATATTACAGATGTTGACGATAAAATAATCAATAAGGCAAAAGAGGAATTTAAGGGAGAAGATTTAAATATCGCAGTAAAGAATGTTTCAGATAAATATCTTAAAGTATATCATGACTACATAGAAAAGCTTGGTATTATGCAGCCTGACAAAGAGCCAAAAGCCACAGAATATATAGAGAAGATGGGGAATTTTATAAAAATATTGATACAGCGCGGAGTGGCTTATGCATCGAGCGGCGATGTGTATTTTAATGTGCGGAAAGCCAATGATTATGGGAAATTATCCAATCAAAGTTTTGAAATGCTGGAATCAGGCGCAAGACTTATCCAGGGAGAAAATAAAATTGACCCTCTGGATTTTGCTTTATGGAAATCAGTAAAATCGGATGAACCATCCTGGCCTAGTCCCTGGGGAAACGGCAGGCCTGGCTGGCATATAGAATGCTCTGTTATGAGCTCTGATATTTTAGGAGATGAATTTGACATACATGGAGGTGGGATAGACCTTGTTTTTCCGCATCACGAAAATGAGATAGCCCAGTCAGAAGGCGCAGGAAAGAAATTTGCCCGTTATTGGATACATAACGGCCTTTTGACTATTAATAAAGAAAAGATGGCCAAGAGTCTGGGGAATTTTATTACTATTGAAGATATTTTGACAAAATATCCTGCAGATGTACTTAAAATATTATTTTTGCAAACGCACTATTCTCATCCAGTTGATTTTTCATGGGATAAAATGGAAGAGGCGAAGAGGGCCTATGAGAGAATTGACATATTGATGAAAAAGCTTAAAGATACAAAGGAAGAAATAAACTCGGATAAAGATATTGATGAGTATCGCTTAAAATTTGAAGAAGTTATGGATGATGATTTTAATACAGCTCAGGCGCTCGGAATTATTTTTGAAATAGTAACATTTATTAATAAAAATATAGAAAATAAAAAACAAACAGGATATGCAAAGAAAACCTTAATTGATTTAGGAAAAGTTTTGGGATTATTTGAAGGATCAACAAGACATTATAGTATGGAATTTAGTGAAACTATTGCTTTGACTGAGAGTGTTAATCTGTTTATTAAAAATAGAAACAAAGCCAGGGAGAAAAAGGATTTTAAGGAAGCGGACAGGATCAGAAAAGAATTAGAAGAAAAAGGGATTATCTTAGAAGATACAAAAAACGGAACAACTTGGAGGATAAAATAAGTTTTTGGCTTGGGCAGGCTGGGGTCTGAGGCGAAATTATTTCAGTGCCGAATGACCCAAGCGCAAAATTAAATATTTATTTATGCTAAGACGAGGTTTGTTTATAACATTTGAAGGACCTGAAGGAAGCGGAAAAACAACACATTCTAAACTATTATGTGAGTTTTTGCATAAGAAGGGTTTCAAAGTTTTACATACGCGCGAGCCAGGTGGCACGCTGATCAGCGAAAAAATACGCAAGATCCTATTGGACCCGAAGAATAAAGGCATGGGTGTAGGCTGCGAAATGCTTTTGTACATGGCAGCCAGAGCGCAGATAGTAAAAGAAAAGATTTTACCTAGCCTTGAACAAAGGAAGATTGTCATATGCGATAGATTTACTGACGCTACCCTTGCTTATCAGGGATATGCCGGGGGTATAGATCTAAAGGTTATAGATAATATAGCAAGTATTGTTACAAAAGGCCTGAAGCCTGACATAACTTTTTTACTTGATATAGATGCCAGGTTGGGGCTTTTAAGGGCTGGCAGGTCCAAAGACAGGATGGAGCGTAAGTCAGTCCTGTATCATAATAAGGTCAGGAGTGGCTATTTGGATATCGCTAGGAAAGAATCAGGACGAGTCAAGGTTATATCCGCAACAGCAAAAATAAAAGACGTGCAGTCTGTCATACGCAACTTTACACTTCTGACAATGTCAAAAGTGTAAAGTTGAGGGGATGAGAAATGTCATTTAGTAATATTGTAGGCCAGGACAGGGCAATAAGATTATTGCAAAGCATGATAGGGAAAGATGAGATTGACGGTTCGTATCTTTTTGTTGGCCCCATGGGCGTTGGAAAGCGGACCTTAAGCATAGAATTTGCCAAGGCCATTAATTGCGAAAAGAAAGGGTTGGATGCGTGCGAAGAATGTATTTCGTGCGGGAAAATAAAATCTTTGAACCATCCGGATCTCTTTATTATTCAGAAAGAAAAGGAATCCAGTTTCATTAAGATAGATAAAATAAGGGATATAATTTATCAGGCGAGCCTGAAACCGTATGAAGCTAGAAAAAAGATTTTTATAATAACTGAAGCAGAGGACATGAACGAAGAATCCCAGAACGCCCTTTTAAGGATTTTAGAAGAGCCCCGCGAGAATCAGGTATTTATATTGACTACTTCGCGCGTTTCCGGAATTTTGCCAACAGTTATTTCCAGGTGTAAGGCAGTGAAGTTCAATCTCTTGAGCCAGATTCAGATTCAGGAGCTTCTTATTAAAAGGCATGGTTTTAATGAAGGTGAAGCTGTTTTATTTTCGCATATGGCGCTCGGAAGCCATGGTAGGGCTACAGCCTTTAAAGATAAAGATGGGATCAGAGAGAGGGACAAGATGCTGAATGATTTTTTCTTCAGGAAGAGAGCCATATTTAGGGAAGAAGTTTGCGATGATAAAAAATACTCTGACCTGGAAGAGTCTCTTCAGATGCTTTTATTCTGGTATAGGGATTTACTTGTGGCAAAATTCATAGAAGACAAAGCTCTTTTTCTGAATGTGGACAGGATGGAGGAGATATTTTCTTATTCTGCCAGGTTTTCTACAGATAAGCTGGGGAGGGATATCTCCAGTGTCATGAATACCATAAATTATGTAAAGAGAAATATAAACCCAAAGATGGCGCTTTTCAATATGGCGCTTGAATTAGAAAGGCAATAGATATGCATGGAATTATAGAATTAAGGATAAGAGAATCAGGCAATATAGCCTTGTATAATGCGAATGGCCTGGAAGCCAAGGTAGGCGATTATGTGATAATAGACGCTGAAAGAGGCCAGGATTATGCGCAGGTTATTAGTATGCCTGAGAAGGTTTCCGACGAAGAGCTTAAGAAGCCTTTAAAAAAGATTATACGCGTCGCTACGCAGGAAGATATTAATCAGATAATGGGAAATAAGAAACGCACTAAAGACGCGTTCCGGATATGCGTTAAAAAAATACAGGAACGCAAGCTGGAAATGAAACTTATTGACGCCGAGTATTCATTTGATGGCACAAAGCTTATTTTTTATTTCACTTCTGAAGACAGAGTTGATTTCAGGGAGCTGGTAAAAGACCTGGCGCATATCTTCAAAGTCAGGATAGAGCTGAAACAAATAGGCGTGAGAGACGAGGCAAGGATGCTTGGAGGATTCGGGCATTGCGGAAGGCCTCTCTGTTGTGCCAGTTTTTTGAAAGGTTTTGACGCAGTGACTATCAGAATGGCAAAGGAGCAGAATCTATCTCTGAACCCCACTAAGATTTCCGGCGTATGCGGCAGGCTTATGTGCTGTCTATCTTACGAATATGAGAATTATAAAAAATATTTGAAAGGCCTGCCGAGAGAAGGCGAAAGGATAACTTTACCTGAAGGCAAAGGCAGGGTCATAAGCGTAAATGCATTGAAGCGAAAAGTAACCGTTGAATTAGAAGAAGGAAAACATATAGAGCTAGATTATAACAAGTAAGATTAAGACCAGGTCTTGGTCACAGTTTACTGTGCTCAAGACCTGGTCTTGTGAAGAAATGAAAAAATTTTATATTACCACCCCACTATATTACGTAAACAGCACGCCTCACATAGGGCATTCTTATACAAACATAGCCTGCGATACCCTTGCAAGATATAAGAGGCTTATGGGCTATGAAGTTTTATTTGTCACAGGCACTGACGAGCATGGCCAGAAGATAAAAGATGTAGCTGAATCAAAAGCCATGGAGCCAAAGGCATTTGTGGACAGCGTTGCGCCTATATTTAAAGACCTCTGGAAAAGATTGGACATATCCTACGATGACTTTATCCGCACTACGGAGAAAAGGCATGAAGATGTAGTAAAGGATACCCTTAATATGCTTTACAAGAAGGGGGATCTTTATGAAGGCGAATACAGCGGCTGGTATTGCACGCCATGCGAAAGTTTCTGGACAAAGGCCCAGCTAGTAGATGAGCTATGCCCTGACTGTAAGCGCAAGTTGGAGGAGATAAAAGAAAAGAATTTCTTTTTCAGGCTTTCCAAGTACCAGAGTTGGCTTATAGATTATATAAATTCGCATGAGGATTTCATAAAACCTGCTATAAGGAAAAATGAGATGCTGAGCTTTCTTAAAAATCCTTTGAATGATCTGTGCATATCCAGGCCAGCCTCAAGGCTTTCATGGGGTATTGATATCCCGTTCAGCACAGATCATGTTACATATGTATGGTTTGATGCCCTTATAAATTATATAAGCGTTTGCGGTTATAAAGATAATCCTGGAAAATTTAAAAAATTCTGGCCAGCTGACATACATATGATAGGTAAAGATATTCTTAGGCCGCATACTGTTTACTGGCCTATAATGCTTCATGCAATAGGCCTGGAGCCGCCCGTGACAGTGTTTGCCCATGGATGGTGGAAAGTGGGCGGGGACAAGATGTCCAAGTCAAAAGGCAATGTTATAGACCCTAGGGACATGGTTTCTAGGTTTGGCGTGGATGCTTATAGATTCTTCCTTCTAAAAGAAGTGCAGTTTGGCGTAGACGGGTCATTTTCAGAAGAAGCACTGATAACTAGAATCAACAGTGATCTCGCAAATGACCTAGGCAACCTTTTGCACAGGACTTTGACAATGGTAGAAAAATATTTCGCGGGCATAATGCCTGAAAGAAGGGATTTAAAGTATTCCGACGAAATTACTAAGGCGCTTATTGATAAAGCTTGCGGCCTTGATCCTGAAATCAAAAAGGGCATGGATAATATAGATTTCAGCTATGGCCTAAACAGTATATGGGATCTAATAAATATGGCAAATAAATTCATAGAGCAGAAAGCACCGTGGAAACTAGCAAAGGAAAATAAGCAGGATGATTTAAAGGATATGATGTATGACCTTTGCGAGATCTTGAGGATGGTGTCAGTAGCATTGATGCCGTTCATGCCAGATACATCAGTTAAAATAGCTGGGCAACTTGGACTTGGGGATATAGAAAAAAGAAGTTTCAGTGATTTAAAATGGGGCTTACTGAAACCAGGCACGAAGATTAACAAGGGAACGCCGTTGTTTCCTAGGATAGAGGTTAATTAATAATGTTTTCCAAGCCAGCGGGTTGAGAGGCCTTTTTGACACGAGCGGGCACGGTGTCTCGCGAAGCCAAGCGGGGCCATTCGGCACGAAATAATTTTGCCGTCCGTTACAGTTTACAGCTCGTTTCTGTGTCGACTATCGTTTTGTCAACTGATCGAAACTCGCTGTAAATCTTTGCGGACATTTGGCAAAATTTTTCTAATGTGCCTCAGGCCCCGCTTGGCTTCGCGAGACGAGCGAGGGTCAAAACGGAGCAAAATTTTCACGCTGGGAAAATTTTGCGTCCTCGAAATCCGCTAGCCTGGAAAACATAAAAAGGAGTTATAGTGTATGAAACAGATATATTTAGACCACAATGCCACAACGCCTGTTCGTAAAGAAGTATTGGAAGCAATGATGCCGTATTTTACGCAAGATTATGGAAATGCCTCAAGCGTGTATTCTATGGGCCAGAAAGCGAGGCAGGCAGTAGATGAGGCAAGAGAAGTGATAGGGAATGCGCTAGGCACAGAAGCCACTGATATCATATTTACTTCGGGCGGCACAGAGGCGAATAATTTTGCCATAAAAGGCATTGCAATGGCTAATCTAAATAGGGGAAGACATGTAATAACATCCAGCATAGAACATATGGCGGTTTTAGAGCCATGCAGATTTATAGAAAAAGAATTAGGTTTCAACGTCACATATCTCCCTGTGGATAAGCAAGGCATAGTGGATCTTGGTAAATTAAAAGATGCCATAAGAAAGGATACGATTCTTATATCTATTATGTTTGCAAACAATGAAACGGGAGCTATACAGCCTATAAAAGATATTGCCAAGATAGCGGCCGAAAATAAAATATATTTTCATACAGATAGCGTGCAGGCCCTGGGTAAATTGCCAATAGATGTGGAAGAGCTCGGGATTGACCTTTGTTCTTTTTCAGGCCATAAGGTTTATGGGCCAAAAGGGATAGGCGCCCTGTATCTTAGAAAAGGCGTAAAGATAACTCCTTTTCAACACGGCGGGCATCACGAAAGAAATAAAAGGGCAGGCACAGAGAATGTTCCTGGTATTGTTGGTTTTGCAAAAGCTATCGAGATAGCTCGTAGGGATATGAAAAAGAACGATGCTCATTTGAAGAAGCTTACGAAAAAAATGTGGGAAGGGCTCAGCAAGGAGCTGAAGGAAATATATCTTAATGGACATCCTGAAAACCGGCTTTCAAACACATTGAATATTAGTTTCAGGTATATAGAAGGCGAATCAATGGTGTTGAATTTTGATATGAAAGGAATATATGCTTCAACTGGCTCTGCCTGCACTTCGGGATCTCTTGATCCATCGCATGTGTTACAAGCAATGGGCGTTTCTTCTGATATGGCCCAGGCATCTGTGAGATTTTCTTTTGGTTACGAGAACAAAGAAGAGGATGTAGATTATTGCCTGGCCGAAATCCCGCCTATAGTAGAAAAACTCAGGAAAATGTCTCCTCTATGTTGATAGATACTCATTGCCATCTGGACTTTAAGGATTTTAAAGACGATATGGACGCTGTTTTGAAGCGTTCCAGGGATAGCGGCATAAGATTTATCATAAATGTTGGTTCCAGCATGGAAGGAACAGCCAGGTCTATAAGGATTGCTGGAGAGAATGATTTTATTTATGCGGCTATAGGCATTCATCCTCATGAAGCTGACAGTGTAACCGAAAATGATATTAGACTTTTCACAGAGTTTCTTAACAAGCCGAAAATTGTGGCAATAGGTGAAATCGGGCTTGATTATTATAAAAATATTTCATCTCGCGAGAATCAGAAGAAATTATTCATCAGGCTTCTTGAAACTACAAAGCCCGCAAATCTTCCTTTGATAATACATAATCGCGATGCTCATACAGATATGATTGATATTTTAAAAGATATCATCGGTAGTTCAGTCAGCGGAGTAATGCACTGTTTTTCAGGAGATGAAAAATTTTTAAAAATATGTTTGGATATGGGATTTTTTATATCTTTTACCTGTAATATTACTTATAAAAATGCTGATAAGCTCAGGGAAATTGTAAAACTGGTTCCAATGGACAGGCTTCTTGTTGAGACAGATGCGCCGTTTTTGGCCCCTCAGGATTTCAGAGGAAAGCGTAACGAACCTATGTATGTCAGGTATGTTGCAGAAGAGGTGGCTATGATAAAAGGGATGAGTTTTGAGGAAACGGCAAAGATAACTACAGACAATGCAATTAGGTTATTTAAACTACCAAAATGTTAGAGTTTATTAAAAGAGAACGAATATATATCTGGATGATTGTTTTTATATTGGGAATCAATTTGCTTAGCATAGGGCATCTGTGCAAAAAAGATATCCCAGATAAAAAAGCCATTTCGTTAATGACCTTTAAAGACATGGGTGTTACGGAAGAAAAAATAAGGTTATTTTTTGAATCAAAAAAACCAAGCGCAATATTTTTCAGATATAGCCTTTTTGCAGGATTTCTTATGCTTATGGCAGGCATTGTGATGAATATTTTTTTTCTTTTTGGCAAGAAGAAAATACTACCTGATAAAATTCCGGAAAAAAAATCCGTATCATGGGATATCATGGATATAGCCAGGGTTACTATTATAGTGATATTTTCAGGATATATATTGGGCGTAGCAGGTTCTCTTATTTTTAAACCGTCTCATTTTAATATGGATGTTAACCTGCGTATGATGCTTGGCACATTTTTTATAGATATAATTGCAGGGGCTGTGATAGTATATTTTGTCTTAGTAAAATACAGAGAAAAGTTATCTAGTCTCGGTATTGCGTTCGAAAGTTTTTATAAAAATGTTTTATCCGGTATTGCTGCGTATATATTCATAATGCCTATTTTAATCTTGGTTCTTATAGTATCTATGCTGTCTCTGGATGCAATAGGTTATAAACCTCCAACGCAACCTGTATTTGATATGTTTTTTGAAGAGAAAAGAAATAGTGTGATTTTATTTTTGACAATATTTGTTTCTATATTGGGACCTATAATAGAAGAGATATTTTTCAGAGGGTTTTTATATAACGCTGTAAAAAAGCGCTTTGGAGTGCTTCTCGGAGTGTTATTAAGCGGCGCTTTATTCAGCATGTTACATACTAATATCGTAGGTTTTCTCCCGATAATGATACTGGGTGTTTTAATGGCATTTTTGTACGAAACAACAGGCTCGCTTATTGCACCCATAGCTGTTCATATAGTACATAATTCAATCATAGTAGGTTTTGTATTATTTATAAAAGAATTGCTTAAGTAATGGGTTCAAAGTTGACACTTTGACATTGTTAGAGTGTCAACTTTGGGAATATGAAAACAAAAGTTTCGATCGTAAAATGTAAGGATTACGAGAGGATTAAAGTTGAGCAGGCTGTAAGAAAAGCTTTTGATCTTTTAGGAGGAATAGGCACTTTTGTAAAAAAGAATGAAAAGGTGCTTATCAAACCTAATATTCTTTCAGTCCGCATACCTGAAGATGGGGTCTGTACGCATCTCGAGGTAATAAGAGCTGTTGTTAAGTCAGTTAAGGATTGCGGGGCTTTTCCTTTTATAGGAGATAACCCAGGCGGTTCACTTAGCCCTGCCAAAGCGTACGAAGGCTATGGCCTTATATCTCTTGCAAAGGAAGTAGAGGTAGAGCTGAAAGAGGCAAAGGGTATAAAAGTGGTTAATGGGATTCCGATTGCGAGTTATTTTTTTGAGAGCGATAAAATTATAAATTTACCCAAGATGAAAACCCATATTCTGATGGGGATTACAGGAGCTATTAAGAATATGTATGGCGCTGTGGCAGGACTTCATAAGAGTGGACTTCATAAAAAATTTCCTAGTCCAGAGGAATTTGCAAATGTTTTAATAGATACCTTTAAAATAGTAAAACCTAACCTTGTTTTAATGGACGGCATAGTTAGTATGGACCAGGATGGCCCTTCTTCAGGGAGATTGAGAAATTCAGGTCTTTTAATAGCAGGGGAAGATAGCGTAGCCATCGATGCTGTTTTTGCAGAGTTAGTAGGCATAAAGCCTCTTAGCGTTGCTACAACAAGAAAAGCTTATGAAACAAAACTTGGGGAAGCTGATTTAAGAAATATTGAGGTCTTAGGCGAAAATATAAAAGATAGCCTAATCAATGATTTTGAGATTCCTGGAAAATTAGGATTAGCAGTTATTCTCGGGCCTTTTGCTAAGTTTGCAGCAGGCTTTGTAAAATTTGGGCCGTATATAAATAAAAGGCTTTGTAAAAAATGCATGATATGCCGAGACTCCTGTCCGGTTCAAGCTATAACCATAGATCTTAAAATTTCGAACATAAACTTAAAGAAATGCATTAGGTGTATGTGTTGTCATGAAGTTTGCCAATACAAAGCAGTGGGATTGAAAAAGAATTTATTAGCTAGGAGATTTGGATTATGATAGAGCCTATTAAATGGAAAGATAATAAGATAGTTTTCATAGACCAGACGCAACTTCCTGCAAAACTTAAGTATGTAAGATGCTGGGATATAGATGTATTGTGCGAGGCGATAAAAAAACTCAGGATAAGAGGCGCTCCTTTAATAGGCGTGGCAGTTGGCCTGGGTTATGCATTAGCTGGTATTAATTCGAAAGAAAAAACATTCAGAGGCCTTAAAAAAGATTTGGACAGGGCTTCTTTGAAATTAAGAGCTACAAGGCCTACTGCAGTGAATCTATTCTGGGTTCTTGATAGGATGGAAGATAAATTTAAAACACTTTCCAGATTTAAAATAAATGCTATAAAAAAAGCTATTTCAAGAGAGGCATTGGATATTTTGGAAGAAGATAAAAAAATGTGTGCTGCTATAGGGAAAAACGGCGCCAAATTAATAAAAAAGGGAGATGTAATATTGACGCATTGTAATGCCGGAATACTAGCTACAGCTGGACAGGGCACAGCTCTTTCAATAATCTATGAAGCTAAAAAACAGGGTAAAAGATTCAAGGTTTACGCTGATGAGACAAGGCCTCTCATGCAGGGTTCGCGCCTTACCATGTGGGAATTAATGCAGAATCATATAGACGCTACTCTTATATGCGATGATATGGCAGCCAGCACCATAAAAAATAAAGGCGTTACAAAGATTATAGTAGGCGCGGATAGGATTGCCAGGAACGGAGACGCTGCTAATAAAATAGGCACATACGGCCTTGCAGTTCTTGCAAAGCACCATGGCATACCTTTTTATATAGCAGCCCCGAGTTCTACTATAGATAAGGATATAAGATCAGGAAGGGATATTCCTATTGAAGAAAGGGATAGAGATGAACTTATTTATACAGGTTCAAAACAGACTGCGCCAGTCAATTCAAAGGTTTATAATCCTGCGTTTGATGTTACTCCTCACAGTTTGATCTCTAGTATAATAACTGAAAAAGGCATTTATGAAATTAAAAGATTTAGGGGAATTTAATTTTATAAACAGGATAAGCAAGGCAATAAAATTATCCAGTCAGGTTGTAAAAGGCATAGGCGATGATGCAGCTGTTCTAAAATATACAAAAGATAAATACCTGCTTTTTACAACAGATATGCTTTTAGAGGGGAAACATTTTTATAAAGGTTCTTCAGCTGGATTGGTGGGGGGAAAAGCCCTTTCTTCAAATATAAGCGACATTGCGGCAATGGGCGGCATACCTAAATTTGCAGTTATTTCAATAGGTTTTACTGGTTCTATGAATTTTAAATATGCCGATGAACTATATAAAGGCATAAGAAAAGTTGCAGATAAATTCAGCGTTGATTTAGTGGGCGGGGATACAGTTGGTTCTAACAAGATAATTATTAATATTGCGCTTATTGGAGAAGTAGAAATAAAAAATTTAGCGTTAAGAAGCAAGGCCAAGGAAAAAGACGCTATATTTGTTACCGGGAATATAGGCGGTTCAATAAAACTTAAGCATCTTAATTTTACCCCTCGGCTTAAAGAAGCCAGGTTTTTAGTAAAGAATTTTAAGATTAATTCAATGATAGATATATCTGACGCTCTTTTAGCTGACCTGGGGCATATATTAGAAGAAAGCAATAAAGGCGCGATGATTTACGAAAAGATGATCCCTGTTTCTAAAGATGCCATAGATTTTGATTCAGCTATCAGGGACGGCGAAGACTTTGAATTAATTTTCACATTATCTGAGAAACAGGCAGATAGATTAGAGAATATATGGCCGTTTAAAACAAAGCTTTCCAGGATTGGTAAGATATGCAATGCACATAAAGGCTTTTCTCTTATTAGAAAAAGCGGAAAATCAAAGAAAATTAAACCCACAGGCTTTACTCATTTCTAGTTAATATGATAACAAATAGTGCTAAGGAAACAATGTTAATTGGCGAGAAGCTGGCAAGGAAACTGAAGCCAGGGGATATGGTTGCGCTTTCAGGCGACCTGGGAAGCGGTAAGACTACTTTTACAAAAGGTATCGGAAAAGGCCTTGGCGTGAAGGATTCTAAGCGCATAAATAGCCCAACATTTGTTTTGATAAAGGAATACAATGGAAGAGTTCCGCTATACCATCTTGATTTATACAGACTGGATGATTTAAAGGAAATAGAAAATCTGGCCATAGAAGAATATATTTATGGAAACGGCATTACTGTAATAGAATGGGCGGAAAAGATAAAATCAATTTTGCCAGAAAAGCATATATTTGTGAAATTAAAGATAAAAGGCGACAACAAGAGAGAGGTAATAATTGAAGATCTTAGGTATTGATACAAGTTCAAAATTTCTTAACATTGCATTGAGCGAAGATGAAGATATAATAAGAGAAGAATCTCATTTACTTGATAGAAGGCAAGCCAGCCAGCTAGTACCAAAGGTAAAAGAGCTCCTAAAAAAATCTAGAACGCCTATAGATAAAATAGACGCTTTTATAATAGGACTTGGTCCAGGTTCATTTACTGGACTAAGAATAGGCGTCAGTACGATAAAAGGTTTTGGCATAGCCTCAGGGAAACCATGTATTGGCGTGGCTAGCATAGATTCCATTGCTTGTAATACCAAGGAAAAAGACAAATATATTATTCCTATAATAGATGCAAAAAGGGGTCAGGTTTATACTGCTATTTACAGGAGAAAAGGCAGCAAGGTAGTGAGGTTATCAGATTATTTGCTATTGCCCATAGAAAAGTTTTTGAAGAGGGTAAAAGACGCGCCTGTTTTTTTAGGCGACGGGGTATCTCTTTACAGAAACAATATATCTGGTATAAATAAAAAAGCAGTATTTTTAGAAGAAAAATACTGGTATCCAGGGGCAGGGAATCTTATAAAGCTTGGTTTCTCAAAAATCAAAAAGGCTAAAAAAACAAATCTGGATAAACTTACACCTTTATACCTATATCCCGAAGATTGCCAAATCCGACTTCTGAAATCGGATAGAAAATTATTATGAGATATTATAGGCCTACATTTGCAGAAATAGATCTTGGCGCCATCCGCCATAATCTAGAGATAGTCGGACATATTGTTAAAAACGATACCCAGATACTTGGGGTTGTAAAGGCAGATGCTTATGGCCATGGGATAAAGGAGGTCTCAAGGACAATTGTGGATTATGTTGATTATTTTGGCGTTGCATCTCTTGATGAAGCAGCTATATTGCGCAGGATAGGGATACAGAAACCGGTACTTGTTATAGGCGCTATTTTGCCTGAAGAAATAGAAGGCGTTCTCAGATTCAATGTGATTCAGACAGTTTCTGACCTTGATATCCCTAAGAGACTTTCTAAACTTGCCCAGTCCAGGAATAAAAAAGTAAAGGTACACGTAAAGATAGATACAGGCATGGGCCGCCTTGGATTCTGGCATAAGGAGGCAATAGTTTTTATAAAAAAAATAGCCAGGTTAAAAAATATTATTATAGATGGGATTTTTACGCACTTTCCAAATGCGGAGGCTGACAAGGTTTTTACCTATAACCAGATAAAAAATTTTAAGCGCCTTATAGAAAAATTGTGGGATAATAATATTTATATACCTATAAAGCATACTGCAAATAGCATTGCCCTTATAAATTTTAAAGATAGCCATATGAATATGGTCAGGCCAGGCCTCATGATGTACGGCATATATCCTAAAGAAAGCCTCATGAAAAATATACTTTTAAAACCGGCGCTCACTTTAAAAACAAAGATTACTTATCTGAAATCAATGCCAAAGGGCCGCAGCATAAGTTATGGCATGACTTATATGACTCGCAAATCTACAAAGATAGCCACGATACCTGTTGGCTATGGTGATGGATATTCAAGGCATTTTTCAAACAAGGCCCAGGTTTTAATAAAGGGCACTCGCTGCTCCATAGTGGGCAGGGTTTGCATGGATATGTGCATGGTAGAGGTGGGACATTTAGAAAATGTAAAAGCAGGGGATGATGTGATTCTCATAGGCAGCCAGGGCGATGAGATTATAAGAGCAGAAGAACTGGCTAGGCTTATAAATACAATACCTTACGAGGTGTTATGCAATATAGGCCACCGCGTTCCAAGAATATATAAATAGGAGGAAATATGGCTGAAGGCACTTTTTTGACAAAAGATGGCTGTGATAAACTTAAAGAGGAATTAAAAATATTGAAAACCGTAAAACGCAAGGAAATAGCAAATGCCCTTGAAAAGGCAAGGCAAATGGGCGATTTAAGCGAAAACGCAGAATATGATTCTGCGAAGCAGTCACAGGCAATAAATGAAAAAAGGATCAGAGAGCTTGAGGATAAGATCCTGACAGCCAGGATCCTGGATAATGAAAATATATCTTCGGATAAGGCATACATTGGCGCTAAATTAAAATTAATGGATGTGGATTCAAAAGAAGAGATAGATTATATGCTGGTAACCGAAGATGAGGCTGATTATACAAAAGGCAAGATTTCTATTTCTTCTCCTGTAGGAAAGGCTCTGTTAGGCTGTAAAATTGGGGATATAGCCAACATAAAGGTGCCCGCAGGCGTTTTAAAATACAAGATAATGGGTATATCCAGGTAGTAAGTTGACAAACTGACATTGTCAGAGTGTCAACTTTGGCCAGAGTAGATTGTAATCGTAAGTGCGAAAAATAATCTAATAAAAATGCCCCATAGCTCTTGAAATCTGTTATTTTGTAAGTGGCAAAACCAACAAAAAACAGAGGAGAGCCTATGGAGCAGAAC
>Ga0180009_10001282_pt1 | contig 31187 bp, 27 predicted proteins | sample OS_PC_MetaG_FD_123537 | JGI IMG/M metagenome (GOLD analysis project Ga0180009, IMG submission 123537) | Groundwater microbial communities from the Aspo Hard Rock Laboratory (HRL) deep subsurface site, Sweden - OS_PC_MetaG | ecosystem: Environmental > Aquatic > Deep subsurface > Groundwater...
AGAGGTCCTTCGTTGAGAAAAACATTTTCTTTGTTAAATTTTTGTATTTCCAGATCTTGAAAGTCGGTAAAAATATCTTCGAGAGAATAAAGCAAATCTACATCCTTCGGTCCGCCGGAAGTGTTTTTAATTTGATCCTTTTCATAAGCTTCAAAAATTAAAAATCCATTTTTTATTAATGATTTTTGAGCTTTTGCATTAACAATTTCTCGAATTTCTTCAGGAAGGTGTAAATATATAATTCCAACAGCGTCGTAAAAGTTTTCTTTTAATTCGGCTGTCTGTAAATCGGCTATTTCATAATTTATACTCACATTTTCGGATTCCGCAAATTTAAGGGCTTTCTGTTTAGCAGTTTCGCTGAAATCAAAAGCATCCACTTGCCAGCCGAGTTTTGCCGCGAATACGGAATTTCTTCCGTCCCCTTCTCCAAGTAAAAGAATTTTGCCTGGAATTAATTTTTCTATTTGTTCTTTAAAAAATTGGTTAGGTTCTTTTCCGTAAACAAAATCTTTTTCAGAATATCTTTGATTCCACATTTCCTGCATTTAATCTCTCAATTTTTGCAGCACAGATTAATTGCTAATCTGTGCTGCGAATATTATTAATTTATAATGTTTTTTGTCCCGGTTCCCAGTTGCATGGCGTTAATGCGCCGGATTGAAGCGCGTCGAGCGCGCGTATAACCTCATTAATATTTCTTCCTACAGAAAGATCGTTCGCGTTGATCCATCTTATTTTTCCTTCGGGATCCACAATATAAGTTACACGATATGCTACTTTTTCATCTGCGGTTAATATTCCTAATTCTTCGGCTAGCGATTTTGATGTGTCGGCAATTAACGGAAATTGCAGATTTTTCAAGTCCTTATGATCATTTCTCCAGGCAAGGTGAACAAATTCCGAATCGGTTGAAGCTCCGTAAAGAATAGTATTTCTTTTTTTGAATTCATCGTATTTTTTGTTGAATTCGGCTATTTCAGTCGGGCATACAAAAGTAAAATCTTTCGGATACCAGAACATAACCATCCATTTACCTTCTTTAATATGCGCTTCGGATTGAATTTCAGAAAATTCTCTTCCCATATCAGTTGAAACGCAAGCAAGCTTTTTGAATTCAGGGAATTTTTGACCAAGTGATAACATAATGTTTTACCTCTATTTTTTGTTTGAAATGTTTATTCGGTTGTATAAAACGACTTTACAATATTTGGTCATCATTGTTTATCATTTTTAGAATGTAAATTTACGGATATTTTGACTTTTTTTGAAGTATTTCTTGTTAATTGTTAGTTAAAAAATTTGAGGAAGTAAGAAGTCAGAAACTAATTCAGCAAAAAACGGGTTTGTGATACATAACTAAATAGATATTATAAACTTACAATTATAAATTTGTTTTAATAATTACATTCGTTAAATCTTTGTATTATTCTTACAAAGAAAAAGTTAGACATATTTTATATTTTTGTATTGAAGAATTTAGGAGATGTAAGGATGGTTGATACTAGAAAAATAATAGTAGTGGGAGATAGAATATTAATAAGACCCGAAGATGATTTGCAGAAAACCAACAGCGGATTATACCTTCCGCCGGGAGTGGCGCAGAAAGAAAAAGTTCAGGGCGGATATGTAATTAAAGTCGGGCCGGGCTACGCTATACCCGCGCCGATTGATGACGACGAACCGTGGAAAGAAAACGAAAAAGCAAAGTATATTCCCCTTCAGGCAAAAGAAGGCGACTTTGTTTTGTTCCTGCGCAAAGATGCCGTTGAACTTGAACTTGACAAGCAGAAACACGTAATAATTTCGCAGAATTCAATTTTATTAATTTTACGGGATGAAGATCTATTAACATAAAAAATTGCGCTACGGTAAGCCATTTATTACAGTTATGATAAATTAAAAACATAAACCTCGTTGGTTTATTGCCCGTTGCGGCGGAAAACCTCCGGGGTTTCTATTTAAGGAAAACTTATGTTAAAAATGTTTATAAATTTTTTAGTAGAATACGAAAACAAGGTTGTTGTTTTATCAAAAGAAGCGAGTCTGGCGTATTTTAACGCTTCAATTAGCGGCAAGGAGGAAGATTATAAAAAAGCATCCGAACTTCAGCTTCAATTAAGTAAAATATTTTCCGATAAAAAAGACTTTGAAAAACTTAAAGAATTTAAAGGTTCTGAAGAAATTAATAATGAACAGATATTAAAACGCCAGCTTGATATAATTTACAACACTTACGCCGGACATCAATTCGACGAAAAACTTCAGGAAGAAATCATAAACCTTTCAACAAAGGTCGAAGAGAAGTTTTCAACATTTAGAGCCTGTCTGCCTGAAAGTAATCCCGACGAAAAAGCACAAAAATTAACCGATAACAAAATTGATGAGGTGCTTGAAAATTCAACCGACAGCGACGAGTTAAAACTGCATTGGACGGCAAGCAAACAAATCGGGAATCTTGTTGCTGACGATATAAAACAGCTCGTTCACTTGCGCAATAAAGCGGCAAAGGAATTAGGTTTTGTCAACTACCATCAAATGAGTCTTGAATTAAGCGAACAAAACGCTGATGATATTGAAAAACTTTTCGACGAATTAGATGAACTTACAAGAGGCTCATTCGCAAAACTTAAAGATGAAATTGACGAATATTTATCTCAGCGCTACAGTATTAACAAAAACGAACTTATGCCGTGGCATTATCAGGACAAATTCTTCCAGCAAGGTCCGCGTATATATAAAGTAGATTTGGATAAATATTATAAAAATAAAGATATTGTAGAAACCACTATTAAATATTATAACGATATTGATTTAAATATCGACGACCTAATTGAAAAAAGCGATCTGTTCGAAAAAGAAGGCAAATACCAGCACGCATACTGCACAAATATTGATAGACAAGGGGACGTAAGAGTACTTTGCAATGTAAAATCGAATTACCGCTGGATGGGCACAATGCTTCATGAATACGGTCACGCGGTTTATGATAAATATGTAAATATGAATCTTCCTTGGACAATTCGTGAACATGCGCATATATTTACTACGGAAGCTATCGCTATGCTGTTCGGACGATTCGCCAGCAACCCGCAATGGCTGAAAGATGTAATAGGAATAAACGATCAGGAAAAAGAAAAAATTTCCGAGGATTGTTACAACTCACTCCGGCTTGAACAGCTTGTTTTCTCTCGATGGGTGCAGGTAATGTACCGTTTTGAAAAAAGCATGTACGAAAATCCCGGTCAGGATTTAAATAAATTATGGTGGAATCTTGTTGAAAAATATCAAATGATAAAAAAACCTGAATATAGGAACGAACCCGACTGGGCATCTAAAATTCACGTTGCGTTATATCCTGCTTATTATCATAATTATATGCTTGGCGAACTGCTTGCGTCGCAATTGTATTATTATATTACCGAAAAAGTTATTAAATCGGATTCTTCACAGCCGCAAAGTTTTGCCGAAAATAAAAATGTTGGAGCGTATTTAAAACATTTGTTCTTTTCTTACGGCGCAATGTACCATTGGAGCGAATTGATAAAAAAAGCAACCGGTGAGGAATTAACTCCAAAATATTATGCAAGGCAGTTTGTTAATTAATTTTTTTTTTGAGAATCTATTCAATATTTAGGAATCAATATTCATTTTTATTAATCGGAATTATATATTTATGTAAAAACTACCCACTTATGTAGTTTATTACATTATGCCTTTGACTATCTTCTTTTTACGGCATATCTTCTAAATACTCAAAATGCAAATATTTTTTGTTTATGTATTGATGTATTGTGTAATCTCACCGACTCGAATAAACTTGTACTAAATAAATATTAAAAAGATTTTCAAACTCTGAGGGCAAAGAATTTTTAGTATTAATTTTGGTTTTATCGCTTATCAACAAATAACACTAACTAAATCAGGAGGATGTATGAAACATTTTTTCAATTTGTTTTTTGTACTGCTTTTAACGTCGACGCTAATTTTAGCACAGGATGTATTTCAGAGAACATCCGAAATACCAACTCTTGAATATGAAACCGGCGGCGGCGGATTTGGCGGCATTGTTGCAGGTGTTGATTTTGATGGCGACGGACTGCCCGAAATTTATGCGTGTAATACAAATTTTATAGATAGAGACGGAGAACTGGTTCCAAGAGTTTATAAGTTTGAATGGAATGAATCCACTTCTTCTTGGGACAATGTCTGGAATGCAACCGCACCTCTAGAATTGCAAAATACATGGCCCGCTTTTACATGGGGAGATTTAGATAAAGATGGAAAACCTGAAATAATCTGGGCACCGGTTAATTATAGTCCCTATCCTGAACTTCCTAGAATCTTGGTATATGAATATCAAGGAGACGGAAGTGATAATATGGGTGTCGGAGACGGATTCGGCGGATTTACACCTAATGCAAGCACACCTATTGTTAGCGGAGATGGCGTAAACCTCAGACCAATAAAATTTGAAGTTAAAGATATTGACGGTGACGGTACCAACGAATTAATTTTCTGCGATAGAAACACTGATTATCATTATGGAATCCTTTCGGTAGACGATATCCCTGATGCAGGCGGCGGAACAGAAACATGGACGCTTGAAGCAAGCGGTGTTAATGATGCTACTTTAGCAAGTAGCGGAAATAAATATGATTTCAGTATTATCGGCAGCACGATTTATCTTTTTAATAGCAACGGTGATGTTTACCCTGTAAAAGAATCTAACGGCAGCTGGGCTGCATCACCGGCTTTAACCGGTGTCGGCGAAAACTACGGTTCCTTTAAAGGTTCTGTTACTGCTGATCTTGACGGCGACGGAACAGATGAAATTATTTTAGGCGGATGGGACAGCCCAACCAAAGTATTTGTATTAAAACAAGTCGGCGATACACTTCAAACCATTGATATAGGCAACAGCATTGATGTTGTTACACTTAACGGCGCAGCAAAAGGCGATTTGGACAATGACGGCAAATGGGATTTTGTATTCGGCACAAGAGGCAGCCCGGCAAGCGTTCCAAACAATGCAATGCTGCGTGTTGAATTTCAGGGAGGAGATATTTCTAGTCCGGCAAATTATATAACATCTATTATCGATTCTATGCTGGTTCCCGAGCCAGATGGCGCCGGCGGTCAAATTGATGTTGTTGCAATCGGAAATATTGACGGCGATAGTGATGATGAGTTAGTTTATACTCAAGGTTATACAAGAGGTATTGCAAATGATACTACCGCCAACATAGCGATTGTTGGTCTTAAACACACTCCGGTAAGCGTTGAGTTAGTTGAGCAAAACATTCCTTCTGAGTTTTATCTTGATCAGAATTATCCGAATCCGTTCAACCCTTCAACAACTATTAAATTTGGATTAACCCGGGAAATGCGTGTCGAACTTAAAATATATAGTGTTTTAGGTCAGGAAGTTATGACTCTTATAAATAAAGATATAATGACTGCCGGTTCTTATAATGTTACTTTTAACGCTTCAAATCTTGCAAGCGGAACATATATTTACCGATTAGTAGCTGGTGATTATGCGGTTTCCAAAAAAATGCAATTAATTAAATAAATTGTTTTTATATTTTCAAAGGCTGGGCGTAAGCTCAGCCTTTTGTTTATATACCGTTTTGATTATTAAAATAAACCTTACCTAAAATATGCAGCGTTTATGTACATCCGAAAAAAACAAAATTATTTTTTTGCAGATTACTTTTGCAATTATGAGGTCGTAATGAAAAAAAAATTACCGTTTTTAATTTATCTGTCAATTCTCCTTTCTTTAATGCCTTCTATTTTATACGCCGGAACAACCGGAAAAATTTCGGGCAAGGTAACCGATTCCGATTCGGGCGAACCGTTAATAGGAATCAATATTATTCTTGAAGGCACAACGCTCGGCGCGGCATCGGATGTTGACGGACATTTTATCATTAACAATATCCCGCCAGGAGTTTATAATGTAATTGCCTCGGGAGTGGGATATCAAAAACAAAAATCAACAGGGGTAAAAGTAGCTTCCGATTTTACCACAAATCTAGATATTAAGCTGGCCGTTGGAGAGGTAGCGCTTGAAGCCATTGTTGTTCAGGCAAAGGCCCCGCTTATCAGGAAAGATTTAACTTCATCCAAAAGCGTTGTTGATGCAGGACAAATTGAAAGTCTGCCCGTTGAAGATATTGATCAAATATTAACCTTGCAGGCAGGAATTGTAAAGGGAGCCGATAACGCGATTCATATCCGCGGCGGAAGATCAAGCGAAGTAGCATATACCGTTAACGGTATTACGGCAACCAATCCTTTCGATAACGGCAGAAGCGTACAAATTTCAACCAACGCGATTGAAGAACTTTCGGTTGTAAGCGGAACATTTAACGCGGAATACGGAAACGCGTTAAGCGGAATTGTAAACACAATTACAAAAGAAGGCGGAGAAAAATATAAAGGGTATCTCGCATTTTATTCCGGTGATTTTATAACATCCAGAGACGCTATATTCGCGAATATTGATGAAGTAAAACCAGCCGCGAATTATGTTACCGAAGCTACATTCAGCGGTCCGGTTCCTTTTCTGAATGATAAATTTTCTTTTTTCTTATCTGGACGATATAATAATGACGATGGATATTTATACGGTATAAGACAGCACAATCCATGGGATTCAGTTTATGTTGCCCCCGGAAGCGCTTCAGATATTACAATAGTTTCCACCGGCGACGGCCAGGCAGTTCCTATGAACTTTAATAAGGATTTTAACGGAACGGCGAAGCTTACTTTTAAGCCCTTCTCAACAATGAAAATAAATTATGATATTGTTTATTCAAACAGTAAGTACCAGCAGTATTCTCACGACTTTAAGTATAACCCCGACGCTAACTATAATCAGTTTGAATGGGGATTAATTAACTCAATTGAAGTCAGACACGCGGTAAGCAACAGCACGTTCTATTCCTTGAAAGGCGCGTATAATATTTATGATTTCAAACGTTATCTTTATCCGCTGCTTGACGCTTCGGGAAATGAAGTCGATTTCAGCCCGGGTATGGATTTAAGCAGTCTGCATGCCGATCCGCGCTATCAGCCTGAACATAAATTAAATAAACTTGCGGATCTTACATTCCAGTCGGGAGGCACACGCGACGAACATTATTATCAAAGATCAAACAACATTGAACTTAAATTTGATATAACAAGCCAGCTTAATAATAATCATGAAGTTAAACTTGGTCTGCAAAGCAAAATATTTAATATGGACTTTGAGGAATTTAACGTGCTTCGCGATACTACGCTTTATAGAACGCCTACTATATTAGGGCCCGAAACATCAGTACATGATTTGTACACAAGAAAACCTCTTGAGTTCTCGGCGTATATTCAGGACAAAATGGAATTCGAAAGCATAATAATTAATGCGGGAGTCAGATTTGATTATTTTGATTCCGACGCGCAGTATTCTACAAACATTTTTTATCCTACTCCTAACGACGCAACAATTCCTACGGCGGTTGATAAAAATTCCCTTCTTGCAAAAGCGGAAGCGAAAACAAATATAAGCCCCAGAATAGGAATCTCATTCCCCATTACAGACGAAGGAATAATACATTTTTCATACGGACATTTTTTTCAGATACCTCCTTTCAGATATTTATACGATAATCCGAATTTTGAATCTATATCCGGAACTCCAAGATACGGCAACGCGAATTTGAATCCTGAGAAAACGGTTACATATGAACTTGGTCTTCAGCAGCAGCTTACGGATAATCTCGCGTTTAATATTACAGGATATTTTAAAGATGTGCGCGATCTACTTGCGGTTCAGGAAATTAGAGTAAGCAGCAGTAAAACTTATGAAAAATATGTAAACAAGGATTACGGAAATATTAAAGGAATTACTTTCTCGCTTACCAAAAGAAGATCGCCCGGCGATATGCTCGGCGCTTCCCTGGATTATACTTTTCAGGTAGCGGAAGGAAACGACACCGATGCCGATGATTTTTTTATTGATTTATCTTCGGGGCGGCAGACGGAAAAAGTTCCTGTGCCACTTGCATGGGATCAGTCGCATACTTTAAATGCTACGGTTTCTTTCGGAAGCCCTTCCGATTGGAACGTAACGCTTGTCGGGAGATTGGGATCGGGACTTCCGTACACTCCCGAAATTTCAACGCGGCAGATATTTTTAACCGCCAACAGCGGAAGAAAACCTTCGCAAAGCACGGTTGATCTGCTTGCTGAAAAATCGTTCGAATTTAATAATATAGAAATTACTTTATTTGTTAAGGTATTTAATTTGTTCGATACGCTTAACGAAAGATTGGTGTACGATAATACCGGAAGAGCAACATATTCGCTTGATCAAATTAAAGGTCCGGCTAAACAGGTTGATGAATATGCCGCCTTAATTCCGGGAGCTCATTCTTCGCAGGAATATTTTAACAGGCCTAATTATTACCAGGCCCCCCGCGAAGTAAGATTTGGTATGTCACTTGAATTTTGATATAAGCGTAATTGGAGATTAAATCATGAAAAAAATTATAACAATAAAAATATTTCCTCTTTTAATATTACTTTTTCTGATTTCGGCGGGGAATATTATTTCGCAGTCAAACAAATATAAAAAAGCCGAAGGATATGATGCGGTTGAAAATCTAATCCGAAATCGAATTGATAAAATAAAAAATTCGGTTGCTGATAAACCGGAAATGGTAAAAGGATTAACATCTTCCAGCAAATATAGAAGAGGTCTTTCCAAAACAAGCGGAATAGAAGACCGCAAATCATTTTTTATGAACGGCAACAATATAAATGTTGAAGTTTTTAATTACGGTGGTATAGCTCCCGGGCTCGGAGGAATAAGAGAGGTAACAAATCTTGTTTGGAATAATCTTCCATACATCTTTCAATTTGATCCGATTGTAGGGGCCTCGGTTCCGCATGCCGAAAATCCGAATCAAAGAATACATATCATCTCCGACGCTTTAAATGATTATGACGGTCTAAGAGAAGAAAGTCCGACAGGCGAAAAATGGATGTGGCAGCCGCTTCCGGGTTACGCGGATCCCGATCAGCCTTATATGGCATCGAACCCCGCTGTTGATCAGAACCGCGACGGCAAACCCGACAGCTGGCCGAGAAATTGGTATAACGAAACACTCGGTGAATATGTGTGGCCGGGACTTTTAACTCAGGGAGAAAATAACGCCGACCTTGAAACTTTCTGGGTAATGGACGACAGGGATAATAAAGAATTTAAATATTATCCGTTTCTTAACGATACAACAAAAAAAGGTTTAGGTCTTCAAATTGAAGGCAGAGCTTTTCAATGGAGCAACTCATTAGCCGCCAACGCAATCTTTTTTGTTTATTCAATTACAAATGTAAGCGATAAAGATTTAGACAGTGTTTTCTTCGGCGTTTACGGCGATCCAGATGTGGGCGGTGTTGATAATGACGATGATAACGGATTTTTCGTTCCGCCGTTTTCAACTCCAGAAGTAAATGTTGATAACATTCCGGTTTACGCCAGAAGCATGGTATATTTCTGGGATCCCGACGGAACAGGCGACCGCGGACTTCCCGTAGGTTATCTTGGATGTAAATTCCTTGAAAGTCCCGGAAATTCAGATGACGGAATTGATAACGACGGCGACGGAATGATTGATGAAAGACAGGACGACGGAATTGACAATGACGGCGACTGGAATGTAGATACTGATGATTTGGGTATTGACGGAATCCCGAATACATTTGATCAGGGAGAAGGCGACGGTATTCCGACTGCCGGTAAAAGAGGAACAGACGGCGCGGCCGATCCCCTTTCTCCGGGTGAACCTAATTTTGAGTTTACTGATCTTGATGAATCCGATCAAATTGGTTTAACTAGTTTTAACAGCTGGACATGGAATGAAGATAAAATCTCTAACGATGAGTCAATGTGGTTCCGCTCAACTCCGGGAAACTTCGGGGAAATACAGCAGAGTACCGATATAGTTTTTATATTTTCATCCGGATACATTTCACTTAAAAAGGGTGAAACAAAAAGAATATCGATGGCGTTTTTGTTCGGCGAAGACTTAAACGACCTGCTTGTGAATGCGGAAACGGTTCAGGAAATCTATAATAAAAATTACAGATTCTTTAAACCGCCTAGTCCGCCTAAAGTAACGGCAGTGCCCGGCGATAAAAAAGTTACTTTATATTGGGATACATCTTCCGAAGAAAGTCTTGATCCTATAACGGGAAAAGATTTTGAAGGTTATGTAATTTACAGAAGTACCGATCCTGACTTCAGCGATATAAAAACCGTTACCGACGGAAGAGGCGCAGCGTTTTTATATGAACCGTTAAAAGATCTTGAAGGATTCGAAGCTAAATGGGATTTGAAAAACGAATGGTTCGGATACCACCCCGTTCCTTATCAGAACAGAGGAATAAATTATTATGTGGGCGACAATACGGGTTTGATTCATTCGTTTGTTGATAGCAATAATGTAATAAACGGTCAGACATATTATTACGCCGTTGTTTCATACGATCACGGTGATTCCTTGGGAATTCCCCCATCCGAAACAACAAAGAAAATTTCATTGGACCCAATTACTTCTGAACTTAGATTTGACGATAACACCGTGCAGGTTATTCCCGGTCCCCGTACAAGCGGATACAGCGCTCCTACGGTGCAGAGCGGAAATGTATTACACGAAGGAATTGGAAACGGTCAGGTAACCTTTGAAATATTAAATGATCTTGATGTTGTAGAAAATGAATACACATTAAAATTTAACAGTGTATTAAATGCAGACGGCGTTCAGATTCCCCAAAAAAATTATACCGTTGAAAGTTTAAATTCAATTGAAGAAGAGTTCTATTTATTTGATACAAAATACGCGACTCTCGGCAATCAATATTTAATAAACGATGCTAATCTTTCAGTAAAAGATGAAAGCGGAAAAGTTTATGCTTCCGGCACCGATTATGAACTGATACTTGAAAGCGGAAAAATTAAAAGAACCGACAACTCTACAATGCCGAACAACAGCAAGTTTATTATTTCATACAGATATACTCCTGTCTATCAAAGCACCGCATTGAATTATGAAGATTCCAATCCGGTGTTCGACGGAGTAAATCTCCGAGTAAAAGATTTTACGGGTTTAGCTTTCGATGAAGAAAAATCGGGTTGGACTGGCTCGGTTGATATTGATTTTTCCGTTAAGCTTTCAACCGTAGGTTCTCCGAGCCGCAAAAAACTTTATCCGGCAGATTATGACATAACTTTTTCTAATACAAATGATTACACTGTGGTAAAGGTTGTAGGAGGAAAGCTTGTTGAAATACCCGCGAACTTTAAAGTAGAAGATGTAACATCGGGCGTGCCGCAGCCGGTTAAAGTTCTGCTTAATGAAAAAGGAACAATTGATAATGCATGGGCGCGCGGTGATGAAATAATTTTATTCCAGCCCGGTGCCGAAGGAGTTCTTACCGATACGCTTACATGGGGAATTACAATCGCTCAGGCTACTGCAGCCGATTCAATTGTGCCCGGCAGCGGCGACGTTCTTCATATAATTACACAAAGACCGTTTAATTCTTCGGACGTATATACTCTTAAAACTATGCCTGGTTTTGTTGATGACGAAAGCGCAAAAAACGGGCTCGATAATATTTATGTAGTGCCTAACCCGTATATAGCAGCAAATGATCTTGAACCGGCAAACAGACTTTCGGGCCAAAGCCGCGGTGAAAGAAGAATATATTTTGAAAATCTTCCGCAGGAATGTACAATAAGAATTTTTACATTAACCGGCGAATTAGTAGCGCAGCTTAATCATAATGAGACTTATGAAAACGGAAGAGAATATTGGAATTTACTTAATAAAGACGGGTTCAGCGTTGCATATGGTTTGTACATTGCCCATATAGACGCGCCCGGTATCGGTGAAAAACTAGTCAAATTCGCTCTAATAAAATGACGGGAGAAATTAAAATGAAAAATAAATTCCGTCAAATATCAGGAGTCATCATGAAGATATATAAAATAATATTTTTTATAATTTTAGCGGGTGCTGTTTCTGTTTTAAGCGCGCAGACAGTTAAAACCGGAACTACGGCTGCACAGGTTTTAAAAATTGGCGTTGGCGCGCGCGCCGTTGGAATGGGAGGCGCATATACCGCGGTTGCAAATGACATCTCGGCTATGTACTGGAATCCCGGCGGATTGGCTAGCGTAAAATCAAACGAAGCTTATTTTAATCATACTTCTCTTTATGCCGATATTGGTTTTGATTACGCTGCATTTGCTTCATATCTGGAAGGCGTAGGTACTATAGGAGCTTCGGTATCGGTGCTTTCTATTGACGAAATGAAGGTTAGAACAATTGAAAAACCTGAAGGAACAGGCGAAATGTTTGACGTCGGCTCAATTGTTATTGGTTTAAGTTACGCCAGAAATTTAACGGAGAATTTTTCTATAGGGGTAAATGTTAAATATATCAATGAGTCAATTTATAACATGAGCTCAACCGGATTTGGTATTGATATCGGAACGGTTTACAGAATTCCGGTATTAAATGAATTAAGAATTGCATCGAGTATTTCCAATTTCGGAACTAAAATGAGATTAGAAGGAAGAGACGCGCTGGTTATTACTCCTTCGGGCGCTAGCGGCGATAATCTAATCAATTCAAATCTTGAACTGGATGCGTTTGATCTTCCTCTTCTTTTTAGATTCGGTTTGTCGTCTGATATTATTAAACTCGAAAGCTCAAGATTAACAATTGCGGTCGATGCTATACATCCAAACGACCATACCGAGTACATTAATTCCGGCGCCGAATACTCATGGAACGAAATGGTATTTATAAGAGCAGGCTGGAACGCCTTGTTTGAAAAGGACAGCGAAAAAGGTCTTACGCTCGGCGTCGGATTAAATTACCGTTTGGCAGATTATGTTACGTTCAAATTTGATTACGCTTATGAAGATTACGGCAGATTAAAAGAAGCTCACTTTTTCTCGGCCGGAATTAAGTTCTAGAATATTATTTGAAATAAAAAATGCCGGAGTTATGTCCGGCATTTTTTTAATTAATTTAATCTTATCATTCTAATATTTTATATTTCTTTCAGTATCAAGAACCTATTATAATACTATTCGTAAATATCATTTATATCGCATTCCGTAAACTCAACTAAAAATTTTGCTATGTTATCCGTTAAATCCTCCAAAAATAATTTTCCTTTTTCGGCGGTTGCTTTTTGAGGGCTGCCTACGCCGGTATCCTCACTTATTTTATTCCATTTGCGTTCCGTCCATACCCAGCCTTCGCGCAGACCTGTAATATTAAATTTCTTTTCTTTACCTTCACCGGCTTCATTTAAAGGCGCTACTAATTCCGGCGCTATTACAAACATATTGCTTGTTTCCATTTCGCCCGCGTGATCGCCGGGTTCGTCAAAATATTTTTTGTTATCGAGAGCTTTGTACCAATCAATTACAGTTATTAATATTTTAGGATTGTGAAATTGAATTTCCCTAATCAGCTGTCTGAAATTATTTCCGCCGTGACTATTAATAATAACAAGTTTAAAAATTCCCTGTCGGCATAGTGAATCAGTAACATCTTTTAAAACCGCGAGCTGTGTGCTTGGATTCATATTGATGCAAAGTTTAATTTCAATCTGACCAGTATTTACACCGAAAGGAACGCATGGAAGCACAACGACCTTCGCGCCCTTTTCCCATGCTTTACGTGCCGATTCTATTGAAATATAATCCGCTTGAAGATTGTCAGTTGCGTAAGGCAAATGATAATTATGCGCTTCGGTAGCTCCCCACGGGAGAATGGCGACTTTATAATCGGTATCTTTTACGGTTTTCCATTTTGATTCTGCAAGGATAAAAGGTCTGTCGGGCATGGGTTTACCATTAATTATTATTCAATAGAAATTATTAAAAACAAATGTAAGATCGTTTCTTTAATTTAATATTCTATTTAATGAAATAAATATAAAATTATAAAAAAACCCCGCAAAACGGGGTTTCTACTATTCTTTAAATTCTGACTACTGATTACTACTCTTACATATCCACCCAATAAGAAAATTTAACCAAGAAAATATCATTCGCCGGTGCGCTCCATAAATCCTTAAAGTCGCGGCTGAAATTAAAATCACCGGGATGTTCGTCATGGTTTTGATCGTGCGACCAGGCAAAATAAAAAATTGATCCGGGAACTATTTCCCAGCGAAGGACTACATTAGCGCGGAACGATTTTATATTAAAATCAGGATTCCCGAATGTAATGTTGCCTGCCGGGCCATTACCGTCGGGGTCAACTGTATACTCTTCATCATCAGTGTTATATGAAATATTGTTTTCATCATACACATTATAGTTTAAAGATCCTGGTTCGGATAGTTCTTTAAATCTATTATATTTTCCTATTGCGAATAGAGGCTGAATGAATGCCTGCAGACTAAGCGTCGGCGTAAAAGTCCAATTCATTCTTATATTTGCAGATAGAGTCTGCTGATCGATTTCGGCAAAAACATATCGGTTATTAAATGTATTAACCGCAAAATCATCTTCAATGTTATCAACCCATTGAATTCTTTCGTTGTTGCTTGAATACTGCGGACCGAAACTGAAATAAATTTGCGAACTGGGTTTCCAAATCAAGTTGGGTCTAATTGAATAATATTTTCCGCCAATATGGTCGCGTGCGTATTCGGCGCCAAATTCTAAGATTAATTCTTCTCTCGAATCGGTGCCAGCAATCATTTCGAAATAATAATTTGAAGGATAAAGAGCAATTGGGCCGCCGCGTGTATGCCTGTTGCTTCTTGTTTCCGGATTATAGAATGCATTAATCTGCAGACTATAATAGTTCATAAATTTGAAATAATTAAATGTACCGAATCCGCCGTGAACAAAATCACCGTCAAAATTATAACTTCTGAACGCAGCCACATATGACCAATGGCTTCTAAAAAATCCGTCGGGTTCAAACCATCTATATCCCAATACGGTATGCGCATTAATTTTATCGGCGTTAAACTGGAAACCAAGATCGTTGTGTTCGTATCCCGGGGTAACAAAACCGAGTCCGGAATTAATATAAAAATTTCCTTTTTGTTTATTGAGCATTAATCTTCCGTACACTCCCGAAAGCGATGTACGGCCACTGTCTATCCTGGCAAAAGAAGCATCAGGCCGTTGAAAATACCTGTATGGTCTTTCCTGAAGATTTAAAAGATATTCTTTTGAACCGCTTGTATAAGAACCAGAAAATGCGCCTGTTAATACGTATGTTTGATCATCATCCAAAAACGTCCATCCGTCCAACCCGAATGTATAAGCATCCTTTGCGAGCACATCTCTCAAATTCTGATTGCTTAAATCCCTATTGACCGAAGTAAACATAAATCCCAGCGACTGATTTCCGCCGTTGAATTCTTTTTGTGTTCTTAAAACCCCGTAATGAGTGAATGGTTCAACTTCCTGATTTAATGTTTCTCCTCTATCCGTAAAAATTCGTGCGTTGGTTTTTTGAGTTAACGCGCTAATAAGGCCCAAAGTAGTTGTTTCATTTATTTTGCCTGTCAATTTCGCGGCGCCTAAAATATTTGTTTCGTTTGGAGAATCGACAGAAAAGTCATCATACTCATCAAGTATTTCACCCTGGGGACTTCTTCCTATTCTTCTTGAATAAAACATTGTCGGCCATCCGAAATTAAATCCCCAATTATTATTTGCTCCTCCTATACCGAATAAAAATGTATTTGAGCCTTCGATAAAGAAGGGGCGTTTTTCGTCAAAGTATGTTTCAAATGCAGAAAGGTTAACAACCGCTGGATCCACTTCAACCTGGCCGAAATCAGGATTTAATGTTGCGTCCAAAGTAAGATTGCTTCCGAAGCCGATTTTAAAATCCGCGCCGACCGTAGTTTTATACTGATTACTTTTATAAAATGCGTCGCTTGGATCATGATCGAGATATTGTGCTTTTTGTACTATATAAGGGAGAATTTCAAATCTTTGTTTTGGTTTAATTCCGTTTAATCCATCAAGCTCAGCAAAGCGAGATACAAAACCATTTTCATTTTTCGGCACCATTACATAATATGAGCTTTCATTGTTACGTTTAATTTGTCTTTCAAAGTTTATTCCCCATTTAATATTATCGGACTCTTGAAAGCGAAGCTGGTTAAAAGGTATTTTCATTTCGAGCGACCAGCCGTCATCTTCGATTTTTACATTTGATTCCCAAATGCCGTCCCAAGAATCATCATTCCAGGAATCATTATATAAAACGCCGTCAACAATAGAACCTCCGGCATTTACCGCAAAATAATAACCGTTTTTCTTGTCGTTGTATGAATCGACATAAAATATAAACCAATCGCTTTCAATCCAGTTGTCCCTGCGCGACAAACTTGCGTCAATTAATTCAGGTTTTGAATCGTATAATTTTGCGGCTATATAAACCGCCGACTCATCATATGCGACCCAGACATTTGTATTTTCTGTTGCGGGCTGACCTTCCGAAGGATCTTTCTGCGTAAATTCATTAATGGCTGGTTTTGTCCATGCAGCTTCGTTTAGTTTTCCGTCAAGTTTGATTAAATCTGATATCTTTATAGCTTTAGCGAATTTAGTGTTTTCGTCAGATTTCTTTTTGGCAAGTACTGCCAAAAGCGGTAAAAATATAAATAGTATAAAAATATATTTAGTTTTCATTCCCCCAATCCATCTTTTTTCCTGATGTTTTAGACTTATTAAAAGGTAAAAGGTTGTGAATTCTAAAAAATAAATTTGGTTAAATTTAGCGAAGTGAAATAAATCCGGACTTCTTTTTCTAGAAAAGAAATCCGGATTACTGATCTTTAATTATCTGTTTGCCATTTCAAAATGAATACCGTTGTGTTTTACAGCCGTTTCCACTAATCCGTTTAAGTCTCCGTAAATATTTGCGAAAACCATTTCTTCATCGTTCAGAGCAATTATAAAAGCTTCGCGCAAATTTTCATTTTGATCATCTTTAATATACACGGCAGCCAGTTCATTATGATCAACCGCCCTTACTATATAGTACCATCCGTTAGTATTCATTTCGTCATTAATTTCTTTTAAGAATGAAAATCCGGAACCATTGTTAAAACGGTTTATATTCTTATATATTCCAATTTGTACGCGTGAAATTTCACCAATCATTTCACTTATGTTTCGTCCTTCTTCATCGTCGGCAAACCTGACGAACATACCCGCTAAAGCCATTCCCGCAGGTCCGACGGAAAATTCTATTTCTTTCTTAAAATCATAATCGGTATTAGAGAAAACAATATTTCTTAAATCTTTAAATTCTTTATTAACGCCGATACAGCCGTTAAAAAATATTAAGCTAAAAATAGAAAAAACGATTATTAAAATTTGCGGACGTTTCATTTCTTTTTCTCTCTTTTAGCATGATCAATATCATCAAGCGAGGGGATGTCGAATTTTTCTGAAAGTCTTCCAATTGTTTCCAGATTTATTTTCCCTACAATATTAACAAAGGCAACATCACCGTTTTCTTCGAATGCGGTAACGGCAAGCCCAACCACATCATCGTCTTTGTCGGCTTTAATATAAACAAGCGCTTTATCTCCCCTGCTTTTAGCGGTAACAATTCTTTCCCAATTTTTGCTCTTTAATTGTTTTTCAACCGACTTGATTTTTTCGTCAACCAGTTTTTTATTTACTTTGTTTACGGTTAACACATTTACTTTTATCAGTTTTAATCCGCTTATAAGATTTGCAAGTTCTTCATCCTCGCTTTTAGAAATTTTTGAAACCATTCGAAGCAGCCTTTCATTTAAAATTACTTCTACGAATTCGTCTTCATTTTCAAAAGCAGAAACGTCGCCGAAATCAATATATCCCGGTTCATTTGAAAAATCTGCCTGCTGAGCCGAAACTATCGAAAGCGATAATAAGAAAATGGCCGCAGTTATGTTAATTAAGAGTTTCATTTTTATTCTCCTTGTTAAATAATTCATTTACAACGTTTAATCCTTTGTTAATGGGTTGACCGACCCTTTTAGCAAGAATATCGTTTTTTATTGTATTTTCAGTTTGGTTAAAAACCTTACCAATTATCGCTAATGCATGCCTTGCTTGTTTATTTGCAAGCGCAATTTCTTCCTGTGAATACCAGCCAGCCTGTCCGGCATCCATGTTTGATAAATCCGGTCTTTTTATAAACGCGGAAGAAATTATAATTATTACTATTATTCCCGCTGCGGCCGCCGAAACAACCGGGCGCGAAAAAACAAAACTATAAAAATCAAAAAAGAAAGAGTTTTTTGATGTATCTAAAACGCATGTTTTTGATTTGATTTTTTCGGATAATTCATCGGGCATTAAAACCGATTTTATTGAATGAACGGTTTTTGCCGAAGCGCAGTATTCTTTAAATAATATATTTACTTCGGGGTGTATTTTCCGAAGAAGAAAAATTTTAATTGTATCAAATAATCCCGAATCGCCGTAAGCTGCATTAATTATTGTATTATGCAGCTTTTCGTTTATATTATATAATTTCTTGTGTTTCATAACTTCTTAATTCCTTCTGCAGTTTTTTTCTTGCCCTCAATAAATAAACCTTTACTGTATTTATAGGCAGATCAAGCGTTTTGCTTATCTCTTTGTATTTTAATCCTTCTATCTCATAAAGAACAAATACACTTTTTAGATTTTCTGGTAATTGTTCAATTATTTCTTTTACTTTTGATGTCATCATTTTGTTATGCGTATTTAATAAGGGATCGTTTCTTTCCGATTTGTCCTCAAAATTTTCCTCAAAACTTTCATCAATTCCGTATTCTTTATATGTTGTAGCTTTTCTTTTTCTTAAAATATCGACGCAGTGATTATGTGTTGTTCTCATAATCCAAGCTTTTGCCGAAAGTATATTAAACTTATCTATGTTATCCCAAATTCGTATCATAACTTCCTGAGCGGCGTCTTCCGCATCCATTTTGTTTCTCAGCATGTACATTGCGTAACTGTAAACATTGTTTTTGTACTGCTGTAGCAGAAAGTGATATCTTGTTGTTTTCATTTTCATATTTCTATACTAAAGACGAGGCAGCCGGAGAGAATGTTACAAAAAAGCATCGCGGATGTCATAAATAAACATCTTTTTGAAAAAAAGATAACTTTAATACAATATGCAAGCAGGGGAAATAAGTTATTTAATCCAGGTTTTGGGGTATAAGAAAATTATCAATCCGTAAATTTCCAAACGGCCTAAAAGCATAACAAGAGAGAACACCCATTTGCCGAATTCAGGAATATTCGAATAATTTGCCATTGATCCCACTTTCGACAATCCTGGACCAACATTACCCATCATTGCGGCCGATCCTGAAAAAGCGGAAAGCATATCAACATTTGTCAGGCTTAAAATTAACGTTGAAACAAATACAATCATGATATAAAAAATTATATATAGAAGCGCTGCCGCTACATTGCTGTCTTCAATTTTTAATCTATCCAATGTTACGGGAATGATTGCGGAAGGATGTCTTAATATTCTTAATCTCCTGATAATTGCTTTATATAAAATCAGAATCCTGTCAATTTTTATTCCGCCCGAGGTTGAGCCCGCGCTTGCACATTGAAGCGTAAAAAAGATAATTATTAGTTGTGAAAATCCGGGCCACATTGATGAATCGGCATTTGCAAACCCTGTTGATGTGCCGACCGATAAAATTTGAAATGAAGAATATCTAAGCGCGTCAATAAAGCTTTCGTAATTTGTATTCCAAATATTTAACGCCACTAAAAGAATGGCCGCAAAGTTAGCTATCAGATAATATTTAACCACGCTCCAAGTTGAAACTTCTTTATATTTTCCGGTTATTACCAAAAAAATTAAGGCAAAATTCATTCCCGAGACAATCATAAAAAACATAATAATGATTTCAATAGCCGGACTGTTAAAAGAAGCGACACTTAAATTCTTTGTTGAAAATCCGCCGGTTGCAATTGTCGCAAATGAATGTGTTACGGCATCGAACCAGTCCATTCCGAACAGCATTAAAAGGATTGTTTCGGCTGCGGTTAAGCCTAAATAAACATAAAGCAGAACTTCGGTAGCGTCTTTTGTTCTCATTTTAAATTGACGCATTGCGGCAGGCGACATTTCGCTTCTGTATAAAATCATTCCGGCAACGCCCATTGAAGGAAGCACGGCTAAAATAAAAATTATAATTCCTACTCCGCCTATCCAATGAGTGCATGCCCGCCAGAACAGTAATCCTTTCGGAATACCTTCAATATTATTTAATATTGAAGCCCCGGTAGTTGTAAAACCCGATACCGATTCAAACAACGAATTTGTAATTGAAAATTCTCCGTCCCACAATATATAAGGAAGCATACCGACAATACATGACAACAGCCAGCTTGCTACTACTATTACAGTCCCTTCGTTATTGTTTATTTCATCAACTGGGGGAACAAATATCATTGGGAAAACAGCAAAAAGGGCCGCAATTAATGCGCTGTAAAAAAGGGGAAAAAATCCGCTGTCTTCGTAGATAAGCGATACTCCGGCGGAAATTAACATAAACAAAGCAATAAGCAGGAGAACAAAACCGACATAACGGAAAATTACATATAGTCTCATCAGCGTTTCTCATCGGTATTTACATGCGCCGCTAAAATTGTAACCGAATCCGCAAGTTTTGAAATTTCATCCTTGGTATCGGCATGATAATCAAAATTAATACGTTTCGTGGTAAACTTATTAATTCTTTCGGTAATTTCAATGATCGGGTTTATCATATATTTGTTAACAAAGTAGTTAAACAAAAGAGTAAAAATAATCGCCGATATAATCGCAATAATTCCGGGCATTATTGCTCTACGGGAACGGTTTTCAGTTTCTTTCCCCAATCGGTACATCTCTTTGTCATTCATATCTATTAATCGATCTGCGGCTTTTCTTACGCTTAAAAATAATTTATGCAGATCATTCATGTAAAGATCAATATCGGAAACATTTATATCGTAATCATTAAGTAAGGAATTCCAGCCGGAGGAGAATTTAGAATAAAGTATACTAATTGAATCTACAGCCTGAGTTTCCCCTTCAAGGGTAATATTGGCTTTAGCAGTATTAAAGGCCGAGTTAAAAAGGCTATCAGCGGAATTAAGTATATTTACGGCATCTACCTTTTTGCCGAGCAGCAGCAAAAGAATCGCGCTGTCTTCTCTTTCCAAAGCTTCTTTCATTGATTTGGCCGCGTATATACTTTTATAATTCTCATCTAAAATATCCGTTACGGTTTTTCCGATAGACCTTAATTCAATTATTGACCATACGCCTGCAATAAGCAGCATAAAGGCCAGTATTCCGAAACCGGATAATATTTTAAATTTTAAGCCCATCTTATTCCTCAAAAAGTGCAAACTTATTTATTACATTGTTTTTTGCAATTACTCTGAACATAATTAGATTTGTATATTTAAAATTATACCTAGAATTTGCCAATTGCAAACAATGAAGCTTGTTCGAATCTATTAAAATAGAGGCTTTAAAAAGTTATTTTTATGTGGTTAAGTTTTATTTGAATATTATATTTAATTTTATTTTTTACTTAAAACCATAAAACGAATATTATATGAAAGAAAGAATTAATATTTCATCGGGCACAATTTGGGAAAAGAAAGCGGGCTATTCAAGGGCTGTAAGAGCGGGGAACCATATATTTGTATCTGGCACAGTTGCCGTAGATGAAAATGGAAAAACAATCGGCGAAGGGAACGCTTACGAACAAACCCGATTTATTTTTTCGAAAATTGAAAAAGCCTTAATTCAAGCGGGCTCTTCTTTAAAGGATGTTGTTAGAACAAGAATGTTTGTATCGGACATAAATAATTTTGAAGAAGTAACGAAAGCGCACGGCGAGGTATTCTCCGAAATACTTCCCGCCGCGACACTTGTTGAGATAAGCAGAATAGTTAATAATCTACTAATAGAAATTGAAGTTGACGCAGTTATAAATAAATAGAAAAATAAATGGAAAATGACAATACCGTTCGCGGCGATATGCCGGTTGAAGATTTTAAGAAATTCGGATATCAGTTTATTGATTGGATATCGGATTATTTGGCAAACATGAAAGATTATCCTGTGCTTGCGCAGATAAATCCGGGTGACGTGAAAAATAAACTTCCTAAATCTCCCCCAGTTAATAATGAAAGTATGCAGGATATTTTAAAGGATGTTAATAATATAATTATGCCCGGTATGACTCATTGGAACCATCCCGGATTTATGGCGTACTTTAATTCCTCGGCCAGCGGACCGGGAATACTGGCAGAACTTTTAAGCGGCGCATTTAATATTAATGGAATGAATTGGAAATCATGTCCTTCTGCAACTGAGCTTGAAGAGGTGGTTGTTGACTGGCTTAGGCAAATGCTGAAACTTCCTGAAAATTTTTGGGGAATAATCTATGACGGCGGATCGGCAAGTACCATGCATGCAATTGCGGCCGCTCGCGAATTTAAACAGGAACTCGAAATTCGCACAAAAGGAATGAGCGGGAGAAGCGAAGTTCCCAGATTAAGATTATATAAATCCGAACACGGGCATTCGTCAATTGATAAAGGGGCAATAACACTGGGTTTGGGGATTGAGTGCATTAAAATCATTGAATGCGACGAAGAGTTTAAAATGATTCCTTCCAAACTTGAAGAAGCGATTATAAAAGATATTAAAGAAGGATGGCTTCCGTTTTGTACCGTGGCTACCGTTGGCACAACATCTACAACCAGTATCGATCCAGTTGAAGAAATATCCGAAATATGCCGAAGACATAATTTATGGCTTCACATTGACGCTTCGCATGCCGGCAGCGCGGCCATAGTTCCCGAATATAATTATATTTTAAATGGATGTGAAAAAGCCGATTCGTTTGTTGTTAATCCCCACAAATGGATGTTTATGCCGATTGATATAAGCACATTTTTTACGCCTCACAAAGAAATAGTAAAACGTACTTTCAGCCTTGTTCATGAATACTTAAAAACCGAACAGGACAATGAAGTTACTAATTTTATGGATTACGGCATTCAGCTGGGAAGAAGATTCCGTTCGTTAAAATTATGGTTTGTAATCAGGTATTTCGGAACCGAAGGAATTATTAATATTTTAAGGGAACATCTGCGGCTTGGGAAACTTTTCGCTCAATGGATTGATAATGATCCAGCTTTTGAAAGACTTGCGCCAGTGCCTTTAAGTACCGTTTGTTTTAGAGCCATTCCTAATTTTGAAACGGATATTAATAAGTTTAATGAAAATTTATTAAATGAAATTAATAAAACAGGAATAATATTTTTATCACACACAAAACTAAACGGAAGGTTTACAATTAGACTTGTCGTTTCTCATATTAAATCGAATGAAGAATTAGTTATCAACGCTTTTAAAGTAATCAAAGATAAATACAATCAATTAAATTCCGGGGGGAATGAATGAAAAAAATTATCAGCATTGCGGTACTTGTATTAATTGTTTTTACAGTTTCGGAAATATCAGCGCAAACCGAAAATTTTAAAAGATCGAATGAATTAAGAAAAGAATCGATTCAAAAATACTTAGCGAATGATTACCATGGATTTCTTGCCTCAACCTTAAACGCTGTTAGACTAAGAAAAAATCATCCGACGTTATTATATAATACGGCAATAGGATACGCGTTAACGAACAAACCCGACAGTTCAATATTTTTCCTAAACAAAATCGCGGATATGCATCTATATTTTGACGCTGGAAATGATTCCGATTTTGTTTCATTGTGGAATAATGAAAAGTTCAAAGATGTTGTTAAGAGATTAAATTCTTCAAAAGAACATAAAGGGCAAAGCGAATTTGCATTTTCACTTCCGGAAAAAGATTTATTAACAGAAAGTGTAGCTTATAGTCCCTTAACTGAAACCTTCTTTGTAGGGAGCATTCATAAAAGAAAAATTTATTCGGTATCTAAAAACGGAGAGGTTCAGATATTTGCAGAATCACAAAAAAATGATTTCGGCGGAGTTTTCGGAATTAAAGTTGACGAGGCTAACAAATTACTATGGGCATGTACCGGCTATCTTCCGCAAATGAAAAATTATAACGAAGAACAGAATGGAATAGGTGAAATTATTAAATTCGACATAAACACAAAAGAGATTATAAATAAATACAGAATTAATGAAGGCGATCATTTGTTCGGAGATTTAACGATTAATTCAAACGGGGATGTGTATGTATCCGACAGCCGCTCTAACAATATTTATATAATTAAAAACGGAAGCGACAAAATTGAACTGCTTATATCTTCTGATAATTTTGTGTCGCTGCAGGGAATAGATTTTTCAAATGATTATAAATATTTATTTGCCGCCGATTACGCTACGGGGCTTTATAAAATTGATTTGGAATCCATGAATGTTTATTCTATCAATATTCCGGAGGACCTAACCGACCTTGGCCTTGACGGATTATATTTTTATAAGAACAGTTTAATAGGGATTCAAAACGGAGTTCAACCGCAGCGGGTTATAAAAATGAATTTGAGTGATAGTTTTAATAATGTGTTATCATGGGAAATTATTGAAGCTAACAATGAATATTTTTTTGAGCCTACACTCGGCGTATTAAGTGGCGGCGAATTTTATTACATTGCAAACAGTCAATGGCCGTTATTTAAAAATGACGGATCGGTCGCTCCTGATAATGAGCTGAAGAATCCTGTAATTCTAAAAACTAAATTAGAGTAGAAATTATGCAGCCTGGATTGCCAGATTTTATTCTCCTAGCCTTTACGTCATTGTTTACAATGGTTAATCCGCTCGGGACAATACCGGTTTATACATCTATGACATCCAATCTTTCCTCTGCCGAAGCAAGGAAGGTGGCATTTAAAGCGGTTCTTATAGCAACTATTACTCTATTTTTATTCGCTTTTGCAGGAAAGTTTATTTTTAATTTTTTTGCTATTTCTGTTAACAGTTTAAAAGTAGTCGGCGGCATAATATTTTTTATGGCCGGATTCGATATGCTGCAGGCAAGATTAATTAGAACGAAACAGGATAATGAAAATAGCGGTGATTTTGTAAATGATATAGCGATTACTCCTCTTGCAATTCCGATTATATGCGGACCCGGCGCAATGACAGTATCGATAGTTTTATACAATGAAGCGGTGCATTGGGAAGAAAAACTAGTTGTATTCGGAGCAATATTAATTGTTATGATGATAACATTATTATTTCTTTTAAGCGGCAGAAAAATAATCAGTTTTGTCGGTGAAAACGGAAACAAAGTATTGATGAGAATAATGGGGCTTATTGTTATGGTTATCGCAGTTGAATTTCTGTTCAGCGGATTAAAACCCATTCTGCAGGATATCTTCTTACAAGGGAAGTAAAGTGCAAAAAATAAATCTCTGCGCCTTTGCCGAAAATAAAAAATAATAAAGCCCCCGACAAATGATAAGTTGCGGCGGTAGTTAACAAAGGCGCTGAGAGAAATATTTTTATATTAATAAATTAGATAGAGTTTTTAACCATCGACGCGACTTGATGCGCTTGAATTCTGTTATAGTCAAAAGCAAGTCTTCTGTAATTTACCAAGTCTATAATAGTGCCTATTAAACAGAGACCTCCGGTTAGCAAATACAATATCCCCATACCGATTTGATCTAATATAAATCTTTGAATTCCCGCAAATCCTAAAAATCCAACCAAGGTCAATAAAAGAATAGTCTGAGGATCTTTTCTTCTGGTTCTGTAAACATTCGCAAACTGCTGGGCACTTCTTTCGTCCATTTCTTTTATTAATCCGGACACGAACAATTGTTCATCACCCATTAGTTCAGGCATTAAATCCATTACGTTTGCCATTTTAACCCCTTTGTTTTTTGCTGATGGTTATTTCTGTTTTTAAACAGTTTATATATTCTTGCCGATATTATTATTAATGCAAATAATCCGATCGGATGCATTTGAAACGAATGAATAAAATCGCCGTGAAAAATCATTGCGATCGATCTTCCAATTCCGCAGCCGGGACAAAATTCTATTCCTAAATTATTAAACATGCATAAACTATAATGCTGAGTTTTATACGGGTCAATTAAAAACAAATAAATAAGCGCTGCACCCCACATATAAGCTTCTAAAGGGATTTGTCTGAAAAATTTGAATGTATTTAACAATACTGTTTTCATTTGTTTTTTATGCAAAATGTGATTTTTAGACGTATTGCTTTTAATAAAGTTGAAACAGACTATTTAGAACAAAACGTAAGTATATAATTATATCTACAATAGTTCTAAGTGAGAATTAAACACCATTGTGCCTGAAGAAGCAAGTACTTCTTTTGATTGATGTCCGCCCGAAAACAAAATACAATCCACGCCCATTTCTCTCGAAACCTCAAAATCGTGAAGCGTATCCCCAAACATAATAACTTCCGATGGATTTATATTCAGTTCTTTAATCCATTTTTTACCGTTTTCAGTTTTACTTGCGGCAAAAATATTATTTAACCCGACAAGCTTAATAAAATAAGCGTCCAGATTAAAGTATTTAATTGTTTCTTCCAAAGTATGCTGCGAATAAGCGGATAAGACAGACTGGGAAATATTTTTATTACGGAAAAGTTCAAGTATTTCCAGGCTACCTTTGAATATGGAACAATTTAATTTTTTTGATTCATATTCGTTTATGAATTCATGACTCATTATCTCAAAATTATTTCCGGAGATATCCAATCCCGCAGCTTTGTAGTAATCTATTACGGGAAACGTAAAAACCTCTTTGTATTTTTCTAAAGTAAGCGGAGGTAAATTTCTTTTTGTTAGAATTCCGTTTATTATATCCGTACAGAGTTTCACGTCGTCAAGAATTGTTCCGTTCCAGTCCCAGATTACGTGTTTGTATTTTTGTGAAATTATTTCTGCAGTCAAATTACCGCCGTCTTTTAGTATTCTAATTTATCGATTTGTTTTTAAAACTTTTTGTTTCATCCGGATAATTAATAATCGCTTCGGCTTTTCCGATTCCGAAAGTAAATTTAAAAATATCATTATCGTTAATAAATATAGTAATAACCGGGCTGTCCTTGTACTCTCCGATTTGCGCCTCGGGTTTTCTATTTTTCATTATCGACTTAAAGAATCATTATTACAATTATAAAAAAATTAAAACTAAGTCTCACTAAGCTTAATCCCTGTGTTTTTTATAAAATTAAAAAAAGAAATTGGTTCAACAATATTTGCCTGAAGGAATAATCCGCTTGAAGGCAAAGACTTCCTTAAATATTGGTGCAGGCATGCGGCAACGGGCGCGGCTGTTAATTCGTATCCGTCGCTATGACTGATTGTAACTTTATGTTTAACTGTTTTGTTTTCTATAATTCCTTCTGCATCAACTTCAAGCATTACTAAAAACGGCGGTTTGCAAAAATTATTAACTCCGAATTCAAAAATTCTTCCCATAAATTTTGTTGCAAATCGTGGCGCCATTTTAAACAGTATCATTCCCAACGGAAAGGTTATATAATTTGTGAACCAATCCATTCCGCCAATATAAAAGCCCGTTTCATTTAATGAGGGGAAAAGATCCGGAAGTTCCTTCAGTTCTTCCATAAACATTGCCGCGCATTGTTCTTCGCCGATTTCTTCACCGAAGTTATATTTTGGAATCCTTGAGAAATCAGCTTTTACCCATTTAGCGTTTTTATAAACAGTATAATTATAATTTTTTATCTCGCCAATAAATTCATTTAATGTAGCTTCTGAAAAATTATACTTCCGCCAGTCGATATTCATATATGCGTATACATTTGCTTTATAAAGTTTTTCAAATTTAGGCGCGGCGTATCTTACAAGCGCGGAGACCATTCCGGGATGATAACCACCGTCGGTAATAAATAAAAGATTTTTTTCATCGATCTCTTTTTCGAAAGAGCGGAGTGTATTGATTTTTTCTCCGGATGAAAGCTGAGTATCTAAATAATTATTGTTTGTGTCAATACACGCGCGGGCTACTGTTCCGGCAAACTCCATTGTACTCGATGCGTTAATTACAAAGCTGCTTTTTTGAAACACGGAAACTAAGGAGTAATAATCCGAAGCGTCAGCGAATTCCGCTGATACTTTTTCGCAATTCATCTCTGCATTAAGTCTGTCCGCCGCGTTTCTCGCTTTGTTTAAATTTCTTCCTGCTAAAATTATTTTAACATCGTTTTCTTTTAATAAATATTTAGCGATTAAATAACCGGTGTTTCCGTAACCGCCGAGAATTAAAAATGTGTTTTCCATTTTTATATGTTTTTTTGTTTAAGAATGTCGGATATAAAAACTTTTTCAAAATTTTCCGCGGCGGTTTGAACGGAAAAACTTTCATTCATAATAAGGTAAGCCGTTATGCCGTCGAGAGCCGAAAACAAAGTTATCGCCCTGCTTTTGGGATCATGTTTAATAAATTTACCAGAGATAATTCCTTTAATAAATAATGATTCCAAAAAAGAGGTCATATTTTTAGTGTATTGCGTAATTTCATTCCACATTATTTTTTGAGGAATCATTTTATAAATTGAAAGGAAAGTAAATTGCAGTTCGCGCGTATGTTCCGGCCAGTAACTTAAGTAATCATTTATAAAGATTTTTAACGCATCAATTGGATTGTTATACGTTTTCGCCTTTTCCATCATTCCGGTAATTGGTTCCATATAACGGTAATTTGCCGCCAGAAGGATGTCGTCTTTATTTTTAAAATGATGATAAAACCCTCCCTTGCTCAAGCCGGCTCTTTTTGCTATTGAATTAATTGAAGTTCCCTCATATCCTTTTAAAAGGAATTCTGAGACAGCGGCTTCAATTATTGCGTTTATGCGTTCGTCTTTTGGTTTATTTTCAGCCATATTAAAAACATTATATAAAAATACCGACCGACGGTATGTTTATATCAAGATAATATTTTTTATACTAATAAAACAATAATTTATTTGGTTCCGCTTCCTACCGGTATTTTAATTTCGTAAGTCTTTTTTGATTTATTGGGCAGGTAATTATCCCTTAACCAGGGATTAAAATATTTTAAAGTCTTGTAATTTATTCCGTTAGAAGCGGCAAAATCAGCCCAATGTTTTATTTCGCTGTCAACGGTAACAATCTTATAATTAAGTTCGGGATAAAGGCTTTCGGCATTTACATGAAATCCGTATTTAGCGGGGTTATTCATAATTGTTTTTACCGCGAGCGCGCGGAAAACATATCTTGTGGTTTCTTCGCTTAATACCAAATTATAATAAGTATCCGCTTTTTGTCTTTCGAGCTGATTATCTGTGCCGTATCTGCCCATATTGTACGAAGCCGCGGCCAGTGTCCATGTTCCGAATTTTTCTTTAGAATCTTTTAAGTATTTGCATGCCGCTTCGGTAGCTTTTTCTACATGATAACGTTCATCGACAAATTCATTTACTTCCAATCCGTATTTAAGCGCGGCCGGTTTCATAAACTGCCAGAATCCGGTTGCGCCTGCAGGTGAAACCGCCTGAGTTAAATCGCTTTCAATAACTGATATATATTTAAAGTCGTCCGGAATCCCGTTCTTTTTTAATATCGGCTCAATAACAGGAAACCACCGGTTCGATCTTTTAAAATAAAAAATCATAGCCGAATGCCAGTAAGTGCCAACTGTCAGCTCTCTATCAAGTTTTTCCTTTACTTCAAACTGATCGAGAGGAACATCTTCCCCCGCGAATGAAATTTGTTCCGGAAGCTCAGGCGAAACGATTCTATAACTTTGCGGAAAGTATTCTTGAATATCTCCCACTAACCCTTCGCTAACAACTTTAAAACTTAGAAAGGAGATGCTTATTAATACGGCTGTTATAATTAAAAAAGGTTTTAAAAATTTCTTCTTTTTATTAGAACTGTTCATTTTCTATCTTTCATAAATTATTATTAAGTAACCGTATATATTAAAATTTCTTTCATTAAATACAATGAATAACTTTATTAATAATTATTTTATTAGGGGTTCTGCAGATATAATTATTATTATAATGAAAAATTATTGGGATAGGATATATATAATCCAAAAGGTTGTTATAATAATCCAGAACACTGAAAAAAAATGGAATTGAGCAAATTAATTAATCAATCAATTAAAACGAGCGGCGACTATTAAAATAAAACTTCAAAATCCAAAATCAGGTATAGAGTAATTCGAAATGAAAAAGAATTATATAACATCAGAAGATATATAGAGCAAAATCCCCTGAAATGGGATTTGGAAAAAACCATAATCAATTTAGATATTTAAAAATTTCTATTTCCTGTAATGCTCAATTTCAAAAACATGCGAATGAAGATTTGATATCCACTCCTTGCCTTCCTGCGTAACTTCAAGGTAATCCAAGGCATCTCCTATAAAGGGACTTACGCTTTCCCAGAAAAATTTTGCGAATCTTCTTCTTACATCGCCGGGATTTTTATAATTAAATTTCTTATCTCCCCCTGTTTCAACAAATTCATAATAGAGGGCCGGAATTTTTGTAAAGTGTGACGGATCGCCTAACTGACCGATAAAATCGGCGGCGCGAGTTAATCCCGCCAATGATTTTGTATCTTTATAAAAATCTCCTTCTGGACAAGGGAACCTGGTCATCTCAATATATTCGCAAATTATATCCGCATTAATTAAGGGCTGTGATTGGAATCTTTCTTTTACAAATAATTTTCCTCTGTCAACATGATAAGGCGCAAGCGAGGCCGAAGTGCCGTCCTTATCAATCTTTATCATGTTGCCGTCAATACCGCTGTCAACTTCGTCAAGCGTGTCATTACTGCAAATTCCTTTTACATATCCGATATCGTGAAAAAGAAGAGCCAGCGAATAATGAAGCCAGTCGTTGGGAGTTACGCCTCCTTCTTTTAAATGTTTTCCTTTAATGATTTCCTGTCCGACCATTGTAACCATAATTGTATGATCAACATTATGATAAAGTGCGTCGCAGTTTGAGATATTTTCAAGAGCCAGGCTTCCGGACCACGCAAGTATATTGCCGAACTGCGGTTCCATTATTCCGTAATTCAATTCGTATTTTTCTTTTAGAAGATTCATAACCGAA